>OGPA01000551.1_pt1 | contig 38306 bp, 24 predicted proteins | sample 1552841 | NCBI WGS metagenome assembly OGPA01 (sample SAMEA2579916, study PRJEB22360) | human gut metagenome
CCGGTGCAGCCTTGAACTTTTGGTTACTTTTCTTTCAAGAGAAAAGTAACATTCAATTCTGACAAATAGTGAAACAAATTAATTCTATAAATACATGAAGAAAACTCTATTATCAATCTTTGCCCTGTGCTGCCTGGGACTCACCCAGGCAGTTTCAGGCGCAACAGACAACAACCAACCTGAATGGCAAAGCCAGTACGCAATCGGTCAGAACAAACTGGCCCCTCATGCCTACGTCTGGCCTTTCGAGAACGAGAAAGCTCTCTCCGAACGCAATCACGAGTCGTCCCCCTGGTATCAGACCCTGAACGGGAAATGGAAATTCCACTGGACAAAGAACCCCGACAACCGTCCGAAGGATTTCTACAAACCCTCTTTCTACACCGGCGGCTGGGCCGACATCAACGTCCCCGGCAACTGGGAACGCCAGGGCTACGGCACGGCTATCTATGTGAATGAGACTTACGAATTCGACGATCCGATGTTCAACTTCAAGAAAAATCCGCCTCTCGTCCCTTATGCCGAAAACGAAGTCGGCTCTTACCGCCGCACCTTCACCATTCCGAAGACATGGGACGGCCGTCGTGTCGTTCTCTGTTGCGAAGGCGTTATCTCCTTCTACTATATATGGGTCAATGGAGAAAAGATTGGCTATAACCAAGGTTCGAAAACACCCGCCGAATGGGATATCACCGACCTGCTGCAACCGGGTGAAAACACCGTCGCACTGGAAGTATACCGCTGGAGTTCCGGCTCCTATCTGGAATGCCAGGACATGTGGCGATTGAGCGGTATCGAACGAAGCGTCTACCTCTACAGCACGCCTAAACAATATATTGCCGATTACAAAGTAATCTCCACCCTCGACAAGGACACCTATAAAAACGGTATCTTCAATCTCGATATTCAGATTGCAGGCAAAGCCGATCCCGGCTCCCGCATCACTTATCAACTGAAAGACGCCGATGGCAAAACGGTCCTGAAAGAAGAAGCCGACATCCCTGCCGGAGAAAATAACCGCATCGCTTTCAAAGAAGCGACCCTCCCCGGAGTCACCCCCTGGAGCGCGGAACACCCCAACCTCTACACCCTCGTCCTCTTGCTGAAAGATGCCGGTGGAAAAGAAACGGAACTGACCGGATGCCGGGTAGGTTTCCGTACCTCCGAGATCAAAGACGGCCGCTTCTGCGTAAACGGCGTACCGACATTGGTCAAAGGAACCAACCGCCACGAACATTCGCAGCTGGGCCGTACAGTCAGTCGCGAACTGATGCTGAAAGATATCAGCCTGATGAAACAGCATAATATCAACACCGTCCGCAACTCCCACTACCCCACCGATCCGCTGTGGTACGACCTCTGCGACGAATACGGCTTGTATATGATCGATGAAGCCAATATCGAATCGCACGGTATGGGATACGGTCCCGAGTCGCTGGCAAAAGACAGTACCTGGCTGCCGGCACACATGGATCGTACGCAACGCATGTACGAACGTTCCAAAAACCACCCCTGCATCGTGATCTGGTCGCTCGGTAACGAAGCCGGCAACGGTATCAACTTCGAACGTACATACGACTGGTTGAAATCGGTCGAAAAGACACGCCCCGTCCAGTACGAACGTGCCGAACAGAACTACAATACCGACATCTACTGCCGCATGTACCGCAGCGTAGACGTTATCAAGGAATATCTGAACCAGAAAGAACCGAAAATCTACCGTCCTTTCATCCTCTGCGAATACGTACACGCAATGGGTAACAGCGTAGGAGGCCTGAAAGAATACTGGGACGTATTCGAAAACGAACCGATGGCACAAGGCGGCTGTGTATGGGATTGGGTGGACCAGTCGTTCCGCGAAATCGACAAGGATGGCAACTGGTACTGGTCGTACGGTGGCGATTACGGCCCCAAAGGTATCCCCAGCTTCGACAACTTCTGTACGAATGGCCTGGTAAATGCCGACCGCGAACCGCATCCGCATCTGAACGAAGTGAAAAAAGTCTACCAGTATATCAAAACAAAACTGACGGACGAACGCAACCTGACCCTTTCCGTCAAAAACTGGTACGACTTCAGCAACCTGAACGAATATACCCTCCACTGGCAACTGATAACCGACAACGGCCAGATCATACGCCAGGGAACGGAAACCGTCGACTGTCTCCCGCACGAAACAGCCACGCTCACACTGGGTAAAACCTCCCTGCCGAAAAACTGCAAAGAGGTATTCCTCAACCTGAGCTGGACCCCCAAACAGGCACGTCCGTTCATCCCCTCTACCTACGAGGTAGCTTACGACCAGTTCGTCCTGACAGCCAACAAAAACTACCAGCCGGACTACACGGCATTTCAGGCTTCTGCCCTGAAACAGAACGACAACACATTCAGCAACAATCGTGTAAATATCTCCTTCTCACCGGAAACAGGTGCGATGACCTCTTACAAGCTCGACGGAAAAGAACTGTTTTCAACCCCGATGACGATCAGCCTCTACCGTCCGATCACCGACAACGACAACCGCGACCGTAACGGTGCACGTCTGTGGAAAGCTGCCGGACTGGACAAGCTCACCCAGCAGGCAACTGCTTTCCGCACAGGAAAGAACAGCGTGCAGGCTACGGTAGCACTACTGAATGACAAAGGTGAGACAGTAGCGACAGCCACGCAGCACTATAGACTTACCCCCGATGGCACAGTAAAGGTAGCAACCTCTTTCGCTCCGGATACCGCTATCGTCAAATCGCTGGCACGTATCGGACTTACGTTTGAAATGCCTGCCGAATACGCACAGGTATCCTACCTGGGACGTACCGGTGAAACCTACGTCGACCGTATCCAAAGCGGCCGTATAGCCATCGATCATACGGATGCCGAACGGATGTTCCACCAGTACGTCAAACCGCAGTCGACCGGAAACCGCACGGATATGCGTTGGGCGGAGATCAGCAACGGGGCAGGCAACGGACTGTACGTCACGGCATCACGCCCCTGGCAGTTCAGTATCGTTCCTTTTACCGACAATAACATTGACGCTTCCACCCATATCAACCAACTGAAAAGAAGCGGAACCGTGACCGTCCATCTGGATGCCGTACAGGCCGGTGTCGGTACAGCTACCTGCGGTCCGGGTGTATTGCCGCAGTATCTGGTTCCGGTAGAAGAGACAACGTTCGAGTTTGTTATTCGGCCGATGAAATAAGGGAAGAAATGAACTATTTATAGTATTTATTTAAGCGACAGATAGTAACTGATTCCCCTCTTGAGAGGGGAAAGGTTACTATTGTCACTGACTTCTTCATCTCACGACGCTGACCTCTTCATCTCGAAGAGCAAACTTCTTCATCTCACGAAACAGACTTCTTCAAGTGTCGAAAGATACTTCTTCATGTTCCGATGCAAACTTCTTCAAGTGTCGGAACTTACTTCTTTAAGTTTCGGAAATTATTTCTTCAAGTGTCGGAATTGACTTCTTATCCTTAAATATAAGGCATAAAAAATCCCCTCCGGAAACCCGGAGGGGGATCATTTGTCATTCGGAAAATAAAAATCATTCAATAACCGGACGGTCGTCTTCGCCTGAGCCACCACCAGCATTCGTTTTACCTTCAACCAGTTTGTCAATCCATACAAAGTCGACTTTCTGCATGGCAGCTTTTAATTCTTCTCCGGGCTGAAAATTAATATTTACACAATTAATATCCGTAGCCTTCAAATCTTCTTTCTTCACCTTTCCGCTACTATTAAGGGAAGGATAAAATGTACCCCAATCACCGAGTTTCACACTATGTCCGTCTGCCATCAAACGTTGGATTATTTTCCGAAGCTGACGGATAGACATCAACGCTTCCGACGGATTCAGAGTCGTCTCGTCGGCAATAAGTTCAGCCACCTTCGTTTCCGGAACCAACCCGGTAGAGTTCTGAACGGCATACCATTTCTTCGGTGCGTCTTTATCCCTGGGATTAGCACGCTGGATTGCTTTGATTAATATAGCCATGATTTATAAATTTAAAGTTATAACTTAAAATACATCGTATTTCGAAATGAGAAGCCATTCTTGCATGACATTGGGATTAACATCATAAGAATGTATGCCATCAACAGAGATCAAATCAATTTACTCCACTACCTAATTGATAAATGATAGTAATTGTTGTATTCGAGGTAATCGGAGGAAGTGTATAAGTTCCGCCAGAGGTACCAAGCACATAAGTTACACGACCATTATCGACAAGAATTTGAACAACCGTCTGACTAGAATATGAATAGGTAGAAAACGATACAACTCCATTAGCCCCTACATCTGCAATTCCATCATGATTAAAATTATGCGTACCGGTATCATCTGTATACGTGGCATCATAAAAAGGCCCTGCTACTGAGACATCTAATCCAGTTGTAGATATCTCTAAAAAATTCACTTTATAAGTCGTACTCGTCACACTGAGATTATTACCAGCAATTGCCTCTGCCTTATTCTGCGGAGCAGCAAAACACATACCGCATACAAAGAAGGAAAGCAACAACATAACAACTTTTGTCTTTTTCATAATGCTTAAATTTTAAATTATTACCAGATATATTTAGTTGAATACACAACATAAAATCAAAAGATATGAACCAAAGGCCCCCTCTTTCACAGAGGGGAACCTTCCCACACATCAATTATAGTTTTATGCTAGTAGCCTATGGCTCCCGATGAGGTTAACGGCCATCCCGGGTTTTGGTAAATCACAGAAGATCCCAAATCGTTAGGGTCGCTAGATGTATATTTGAAATGATGCAGTGCAATCGGATCAAGATAGTGTGCTTCACACCATTTATATCCGTCCCACATAAGATTGTTGCCTTGACTGATGACCCTGTAAGGACGTAAATATTCGCCGCTGTTTGCAAGGTTGGAAACATTTGCATTCGGTTGCCCTTCAGGAATAAGCAAACTTTCACCTGTGGGCTTTTTATCCTTATCCAATTTGGGATATGCGTCTTTCAAATCTGATCCCCAAAGGTTTACGCCTTCCACCTGAAAACCATTAACTTGATCCAGGGCTCTCCAACGTCTCAGGTCCATCATACGCAGACCTTCTTCTATCATTTCGCAACGGCGTTCGCGGCGGATGCAATATAGTAACGCAGATACTTGTCTTCCTGCAGAGTATACACCCCAATCAGACTCCTTATCCAGTTTTGTGGCATTCAGTGTAATACGATAATCCGGTAAATTAGCCCTGTCACGAATGGCATTCCAATAGGCTTCGGATTCAGCAGATATGCTGTTCCCTCCCTTTTCCATGCAATCAGCCTCGATATAGTTCAAATATGCTTCGGCAGCCCGGAAAATAGGTGAGCCTTCTACAGATCTTTGATCGCCGCTAGTATAGTAAGTATCAGCTGCCAGACCTTTGCGCAGGCCATAACCTGTAACAGCTCTTACTTCCGGGTTGTCAATGATGGTAGGAGCATAAGGCCACGAAAGTCCATTATATTCTCCGGCTTCATTTGTTTGTTTGTCTAGATGTTCGTAAGGACGCATCATAAAGAGATTAAGGCGCGACTCCCTGTCGGTTTCTACATCTTTAACGGATTTGTCGCCTTTATACAAGGGAGAAGCGTAAATAGGCAAGCCGTCTCTACATAAGAATGTTTCCACATATTGACGGGTGAATCCGGTGTTACCTCCGGTTAATATATAAGAAGTGGCACCATGTTTTACACCTAATGTGAAGCTATACCGTTTCCACAAAAGTATTTCGGGAGCCGAATTCATATCTTCCAAAGCAAACTGTGCGAAATAAGGATTGCTCATGCCACGGTTAGTCGTATCTGACAGATTGACACCTGTTTTATCGGTATTTTGTGCCAACAATCCCTGGTCTGCAAGCTCTTTGGATGCCGCTTTACATTCCTTCAGGAAGAAAGCGATCTCATTATCCAGGTTTGCGCCTGTGTATTCGCCACCGGGCCATCCGGGGCCACCGGGGACTAAAGCCGTACCTTTATGGTAGGTCAGCCAGCTTGCTTCAAACAAAGCGACTCTTGATTTGATCAATAAGGCTACATTACGGGTAATCCTGTTTTTCCCTCCCGACGGAGCCGTATTACTCAAAAGCATCAGGGCAGAATCCAAATCATTGATGATGAAGTGTGCGACTTCATTACGAGGACTGCGTTTACTGGCTTCTATTAATTCCCCTTCTTCATCTATTAATGTATTTTTGATAATGGGAAAATCCCCTAATTTTTGTAATTTGGAGAAATAATTCCATGCTCGCTGCAAGTATACTTCGCCAATGTAATGCCTGATGTTATTGTCGTCACCTTGTATGCTCTTGGAATTATAACGCGGCATTACAGTCTCTATGAAATAGTTGGCATTTCTTATTTTCTTGAAATTCCATGGATCATCATCTTCTTTGATGGATTCAGGAACTTTCCATTGCCCTGGCAACCATTTGTTGTCGTAACCTGATGTTGCCTGGTTATCAGTGTTATTATCATTGCCCCAGCTCCCGATAGTATATTTTTCTTCATGTGCAGGAAAGTCGTATCCCTTGATGGCATAAGATGCCAAGTCGGCTTCGGACCACAAATAATTATTGGGAGTAACTTTATCCAAGGGTTCAAGGTCTAAGAAATCATTGCATGAACTCAGACCGACCAATCCTCCTGCTAATATAAATAAGTATTTATTTAATGTTTTCATTTGCTATTCAATTAAAAATTAACACTAAGTCCTGTTGAAAATGTCTGTGACAGCGGATGTGTCTTGGCTGTAGAAGTCCCGTCATTCCAGTCTGCTCCATATCCTGTACCCAAAGTTTCGGGGTCGAAAGCATCGGGTAGTGAAGTTATGGTAAACAGGTTCTCGGCAGAGAAGAATATTCTCAGATTAGAGATTCTGGCCTTCTGCGTATAACGTGCCGGGATGGTGTACCCTATTTGCAGGTTCTTCAGGCGACAGTAAGCGGCATTCTGTAGGTAGCGAGTCTGTTTCTGTTGGTTCTGTGCATTGAACAATGGCCTCGGCAAGTAGGCATCGTGATTTTCGCCCCAGAAGTCATCAGCGTCACGGTAAAAGTCCATCTGGCTTTTGAAAAAGCCGGATTGCCACCTGTTTCCGGTAGCACCGAACATCATGTTTCCATCTATATAATAGTCTCTTTTCAATACACCTTGCAGGAATACGCGTATATCAAAGCCTTTCCATGAGGCATCCAAGTCAAGGCCAAACTTGTAACGCGGCGTGTTGTTGCCAATAATCTTCAAGTCGCCCGGATTGTCTACGGTAGTTCCTTTGTGGATTGTTCCGTCTCCGTCCAGGTCTTTGTACATGATATCACCGGCAGCCCAATTCTTGCCGACTTCACTTTGTCCGCCATTGGGCAGGGAAGCCAGGTAATCCTGCATTTCCTGATCGCTCTTGGCAATTCCAATCGTTTCGAATCCCCAGATTTCACCCATATATTCTCCGGTTCTCCATGTAGAAAGCAATCCTTTTTCATTCGGATATTTTAAGACCTTCTGCCGGTCGTCCGAAAGAAGCACATGTACTCCATATTGTACTGCGTCGATACGGTCTCTCCATGAAAGGTCGAGTTCGAAACCGGTAGATTGTAAGTCGGCATTATTTGTTTTAGGAACGTCGGCACCTAATACAGCAGGTAAAGTGGGAGCTGGCCCTACCATATTTACAGTCTTTCTGTTGAACCAGTCAAAGCTCATGTTGAAACGATTATTAAACATCCCCAGGTCGAAACCGATATTCCATGAACGCATGGTTTCCCAACCCAAAAGCGCTGAAATCAATTCGGGTGAAGCGGCTGTGTTCTCAAATTTGCTATTGCTTAACAGCCAGTGGCTTTTGCTATCATTAGCAACAAATGGCATTGTCTGGATATAGGGATAAAGCGCTTTGGTATTTTGGTTGCCAAGTTCACCCCATGAACCACGTATCTTTAATGTGTTGATCGTGTTTTCCAGCGGTTCCATAAATTCCTCACGTGCCACGTTCCAGCCGGCCGATACTGAAGGGAACCAGTTCCAACGCTTGTCGGCGGCAAAGCGGGAGGTGCCGTCATAACGCATGTTGAACTCTACCAGGTAACGTTCTTTATAATCATAGTTCAATCGTCCGAAGAAACCGGCTGTTGCCCAATGATTTTTGTCACCTGCATCCTTATCAATTTCAATTTTATCAGGTCCTGTGGCCGTATTCAAATCGGGAACTTTCTCTGTGATGAGGTCTGTACGGCTGGCACCCAGTTTACGCCATTTATTCAGTTCGGCCTGAAAACCCACCATGACCTTAAAATTATGGCCACCTTCCAGTGATTTCATAAAATCAGAATAAACGTTCGGATTAAAGAAATTTGTTCTTTCGGCATATTCTGCGACAGAATTAGTATCTTCAAAATATTCTGTTCCATCTACATAATATTTGGGAAGATGTAATACATCCTTGTGTTGGAATCCATCGACAGTCTTATAATTCAACTCTCCGAATACCTTCCATCCTTTAACGGGTTCCAGTACAACCTGGAATTGCTGGTACAACCAATCAGTCTGACTGGCATCCTTGCCCTGGTAAAGTAACTGTGACAGCAACCCAACCTGAGCATAACCGTTCGGATCATACATAGGTTCGGAGGGAAAACGCTTGGCCATGTCGTGATAATACTGGTTGTTATCCATGGTGGACGGCTTGCTGTAATCCTTACGCATATATTTGGTGCTGTAATTCACGTGCAACCATGGAAATAATTCTGCATTGATTTTGGCTGTTACTGTGTATCTTTTTAGTTTATCGGGATTAAAACTTATCAGACCCGTTTGGTCCATAAAATTACCAGAGAGGTAATACTGGAACTTTTCAGTACCTCCATTAATACTTAATGAATGTTCCTGTGAAAAAGCAGTGCCTCCGAAGAAAATATCATACCAGTCATTATTTGAGTTTCCCAGCCAGTTCCATGTCTTGCCGTCCGCATTGGCAAACGTTGTCTGCGTGCTGGGAATTTCTCCTTTTTGATAAGCGAGCATGAGTTCCAGATTCTGAGCCGGGAAAAGAGGCCCCTCTTGAGTATTGCTGGCTGCCAGGTTCATGTATTGCGCATAGGTATATGAATCCGGTAATTGCGGCATGTTAATGGCATGGCTCCAACGGAAATTATCGTTATAACTGATGTTGACTTTACCTGCCTTACCTTTCTTGGTAGTGATCAAAACGACACCGAATGGCGCACGTGAACCGTAGATGGAGGAGGCGGCAGCATCTTTCAAAACGGAAATACTTTCAATGTCATTCGGATTCAAGACATTCATATCACCTTCCATGCCGTCAATCAACACTAATGGCGAGGCATTGGAACCATTGCCGATAGTACCGGCGCCGCGGATATTAATTTTCATGTCCTGACCAATTTCACCACCATTGCCATCAGAACCATAGCTGAAGTTCATACCCGGCACTAAGCCTTGTAAGGCCTGGGATACGTTTGTAACCGGACGGGAAGTAAGCTCTTTGGCATCGACGACAGATACAGATCCTGTCAAGTTCACTTTCTTTTGTGAACCGAAACCAACGACAACGACTTCATCCAAAGCTTGTGAGTCGTCTTCTAAAACGATATCCAATGATTGCTGATTAGTAATCTTTACGTTTACATCTTTGTACCCGATAAACGAAACTTTCAGGGTAGCCCCTACCGATACTTTTAAAGAGAAATTGCCATCCACATCAGTTACTGTCCCGATACTGGTTCCAGCAACAGATACGTTGGCTCCAATCACCGTTTCACCTGTAGCATCTTTTACAACACCTTTAATGATACGTTCACTTTGTTGGCTGACCGGCATACCGGCACTTTCTTTAATAGTAGGATTTAAGGCAATCGAACCTTTTCCTGTGTCCGCTTTTGATTGGGCGGCAGAGAATAAAAAAAGAAGGGCAAAGGCCACATTCCAGTTTTTCATTCCCCGGAAATTCTCTCTCTTCATGTTTAATGTCATTTTTTCTTTAAGTTTTTTCCTGAATAATTCTTTATTAACTCTGATTAGATCTCAAGGGCGGTTATACCCTTTCATCGCTGTGTTCTCTTTTTTAAATCATAGGCAATTTTTTATTTATTTCACACAGCAAAAGAAGCTATATAGCCACTATTCAATATCCAATATCGTATAAAGAATGTTCGTTTTTAAATAAATCTCTTACCGAACAAGCCATACAGCGTACCCAGGAATATTCAATGACATTTCTATGGTTAAATCGAAGCTACGTTAACAAATAAAAAAACGCAGCCACGTTATAAAATAACATGACTGCGTTTGATGTATTTATGCCACCTTAAAGGTGATATCTCATATTTATCTCAACCGGTCGAGCGAACGAACCAGTGCTTCATCGGCACCGATATTACGGATTGCCAAGTAATCGAGGATCAGGCAGATCAAAGGGAAAGAGAGAGCGATCTTTACACTCAGTACGGCACCGCTCAACTGGTCTTTCAATATCCATGCAAAAAAGGCAAACAAACCGTAGAAACCCAGCATCAATATCCCGTTGAAGATACAGAGGCGGATCTGAAGCATTCTTTTCTTAAACAAGAAGATCGTGATCAGGGACAGGATAGAGATCACCGCTGTCAGGGCGAAAAGCCCCCACGTAGGATAGATCAGTTCCGGTTGTTCTGCGATCGTACTGATACCGGTTGCATCGAAAGAGTAAAACTGGTCACCGGCCTGAAACATGGCTAGCGGTAGAAATAACGTAGCGACCATCAAGGCCACGATAATTAGCAAGTAAACTGTTTGTATTCTCTGTAACATAATTTTTAAAGTTGACAGTTGACAATTGACAAGTAAAGACAGACAGTAATTAAGCTAATAAAAATGGACAATTGCATTTTTATTAATTACAATTGCCCATTATATTTGGAACATTTCACTGTCAACCGTTACTTGTCAACCGTCAACTCGTTAAAAGTTATTCTTTTCCTTAGCAGGGTTCTTATAATAAACCTTACCTTCTTCATACTCCTGAGCGGCAATCAATGTCGACTTCGGAAGCTTTTCATAATAACGTGAAATCTCGATCTGTTCTCTGTTTTCGAAAACTTCTTCCAGATTATCATTATAAGAAGCAAACTCCTGAAGCTTCTTTTCCAGATCCTGCTTCATTTCAACACTAATCTGGTTAGCCCGTTTACCAATGATCATAACTGTTTCATACACATTACCCGTGTCGGCCGATAACTTCATCATGTCACGGGTAACCGTATTCGAAGGGGCGTTAGACTTTCTGTAATCCATCTTTGCTTTATTGATTAAATAATATCGTTAATACACATCTGTTATTCTCTTGCTGGCATAATCGTAATACTTCTGCGCCTGTTTTACGTATTGGCCTTCCGGATATTCGTTTATGTAGGTGTAGTATTCGTCTACCACCTCACGATAACGACCCTGCAATTTTTCTTCCACACTGGCGATAGCCTGTTCATACTTCGCACGCAATACGTAGAACATAAACTCTTCCCGGTATTTCGAGTAAGGATAGTTCTTCAATGCGTTCTCAGCGGTAATCACGGCAGACAAATAGTTATTGTCGCGCATGTAAGTACCCAGGTTAAAATACAGCCTTACAGCCAACAGTTCCTTGTAAGCCAGTTTTTCCTGCAATTCGAACATGATCTTCTGGGCTTCGGCTGCACGTTCGCTCTGCGGATAATACTCCAGATAGAGCTGCAACTGGTTGATAGCTTCATACGTCTGTGTCTGGTCCAACCGCGGATCGGGTGAGTCCAGATACAAGCCATATCCTGAATAATAACGGGCTAACTCAGTGTATTCGCCCTTCGGATAGGTGGTGTAATACGTATTAAAGTATTGCGAAGCCGTCTGGTAATCTTTCTGTCCGTAATAGCTCTGGGCCAGCAGGTACAGGGATTCTTCGGCGTAAGCAGTTCCTTTAAAGATTGTAACCAGTTCATCCAACAGGGTAGCGGACTTGTTATATTGCTTTGCATTGAAATACTTCTTTGCATACGAATACTTCAGTTCATAGTCCGTACTTTTCAGTATCTTGTTATATTCCCCGCAGGAGGATAACAAGACCGTAATCATCATCAATAAAAATACAACCTTTTTCATTCACATACTTTTAGCGCGCAAAGTTACATTTTTTATTGCAAAATAACGAAGCGCATAACGTTAATATTTACAACTTATATAAATCGCTGGCTGCAATAAGCTCCAGTTTGTTGGCTTTCAGAACCTCCGCGCACTTCTCCACATTGTCGGGACGAATGATCACATTGGCCGCATCTCCTTGAGAGAAAGCATACATATATTCAACAAAAATACCGGCCGAAGTAATGATTTCCATCGCCTTAGCCAGCGCACCCGGTTGATTGGGGCAGTGCAGGCACACCACATCCGCCACACTCACCGCATATAATTTTTCGCGAAGTACTTGAATTGCTTTTTCCGTATCCGACACGATCAGACGCAAGATACCGAAATCAGAATTCTCCGCCACCGTAAAGGCCGACATGTTCACTCCCGCTTCACCCAAAATCTTTGCCACTTCCGTAAAACGGCCTTTCTTGTTCTCAAGAAAGATAGATAACTGTTTAATTAACATAGCACTTTATTTTTTTAGGTTTAAACTAACTTACGATTGTCGATCACGTGTTTAGCCTTGCCCTGACTGCGTTCGAGGCTACGCGGTTCCACAATCTTTATATCAGGCTGAATACCGATCACGCTCTGCATACGGGCGGCGATCTTCTTCTTCAGCGCAATCATCTTATTCATTTCGTCCGAATAATAATCCGGGCGTACTTCCACCTGGATCTGGAAGGTATCGGTATTGTTCACACGATCCACCACGATCAGGTAATGTGGTTCGAATTCCGGCATTTCCAGCAATACGGACTCTACCTGCGACGGGAAAACGTTTACACCACGGATGATCATCATATCGTCGCTACGTCCGAGGATACGACCCATACGTACGGCCGTACGCCCGCATTCGCACTTTTCATAGATCAGATGTGTCAGGTCGCGCGTACGGTAACGGATCATCGGCATACCTTCCTTCGTCAGTGTTGTAAATACCAGTTCACCCTGTTCGCCCGGAGCTACCGGCTGCAAAGTCACCGGATCGACGATTTCAGGGAAGAAATGGTCTTCCCAAAGGTGCGTACCGTTCTGGCACTGGCATTCGCCTCCTACACCCGGACCACAGATTTCTGTCAGGCCATATATATCGTATGCTTTGATGTTCAGCTTTTGTTCCAGTTCCTTACGCATATTTTCCGTCCAGGGCTCCGCTCCGAAAGCTCCTACCCTCAACTGGAACTCTTCCAGAGGTATACCGGAACTATGGATCGTTTCCGCCAGATACAAGGCGTAAGAAGGCGTACAAGCCAACCCTTTTGCTCCGAAGTCGTGCATCAGTTGTATCTGTTTCTGCGTGTTACCGCTACTCATCGGAATAACGGTTCCACCGATATTTTCAACTCCCCCGTGAGCCCCCAGTCCACCGGTAAACAAACCGTAGCCGTAGGAAACCTGCACAGAGTCATCCTTTGTAATGCCATAGGCCGTCAGGCAGCGTGCCACCACTTCCGACCAGATAGACAAGTCCTTACGGGTATATCCAACCACGATCGGTTTTCCTGTCGTACCTGAAGAGGCATGTAAACGAACAATTTCAGACATCGGCACAGCCATCAGTCCGAAAGGATAATTATCTCTTAAATCCTGCTTTACCGTGAACGGCAGCTTAGATATATCTTCAATCGATTGAATATCATCCGGGGTAATACCCATTTCCTGCATTTTCCTGCGATAGAAAGGGGTGTTATGGTAAACGTGTTCGACAACCCGTTTCAACCGGATACTCTGTAATTTCCGCATTTCTTCGCGGTCCATACATTCAATAGTCTCATTCCAAATCATGGTATCAGTTTGTTATCTTTTAAATGTTAGTAGTCTAAATCTGTCGCAAAGTAAGAACTTTTTTACTAACTGGCAATAAATAATAAGGGTAAATCAAAACATTGTATCTTTGCGGTACGCTAAGAAAAGATACAGCCAAATGAAACGGAATATACTTGCACTATACATTATTAAGTTGTCCAAATGGTTCACCCTGGTGATGCCGATTATCGTACTCTTCTATGAAGACCATGGGTTGGGATTACAGGATGTATTTATATTGAAAAGCGTTTATTCGATCGCAGCCGTGGCGTTAGAGATACCTTCGGGCTATCTGGCAGACGTTTGGGGACGTCGCAAATGTCTGATACTAGGATGTATTCTTTTCTTCTTCGGTTATTTGTGCTATTCCTTCACCTCCACCTTTGCCGCATTCGCCATTGCGGAAATATTGCTGGGAACGGGACAGACACTTGTCAACGGGGCAGACTCCGCCTTGCTGTACGATACGACCGTACAGTATAAGAAAGAGAATCTGTATCTGCGTTACGAGGGACGTATCACCATGATCGGAAACTTTGCGGAAGCCGTTGCCGGTATCTTCGGCGGATTGCTGGCCGCCTATTCCCTGCGCTATCCTTTTTATGCCCAGGCGGTGATCGCCTTCAGCGGTATCCCTGCCGCCTTTGCCCTGCGGGAACTCAATATCAAGAGTAAAGTACAAAGCCCGGTACAGGAGATCATGCGAATCATCAAATACTCGCTGGTCACGAACAAGAGGCTATGCTATAATATAATGTATTCGGGGATTATCGGAGCGGCAACACTGACGATGGCCTGGTTTGTGCAACCCTACCTGATGTATATGAAAACTCCAACTTCCTGGTTCGGGGTCATCTGGACGGTGCTGAACCTGACCGTCGGCATCGCCGCCCTTTACTCGGACCGGGTAGACAGTTATTTCGGGCCTAAAAAGATGGGGATACTGATCCTGACATTCGTGGCAGGCGGTTATGTGGCGCTGGCATTCAACCTAACGTATGCCGGGTTGGCTATCCTGCTCGTCTTCTATGTGATCAGAGGGTTTGCTACGCCGATATTAAAAGGGTATATCAACCAGATGACCTTCTCGGAGATGCGGGCGACTGTCCTGTCTATCCGTAACTTTATCATCCGGCTGATGTTTGCCGCCATCGCCCCGTTCATCGGATGGCTGAATGATGTTTATTCATTGCGCACTGCGTTATTGGCATCGGCAGCCATTATCCTGATTCCGGGAGCGTTGTTCCTTTGGTTGCAGCTGACGGCGAAACATCAAGAGGAGGAAATATAGTTTCATCCAGGTGAAAACATAGTTTTATAAAGACACCGGGAGCAAAAGCCCCGATGTCCGTAAAAACTCCTTTCTATTCATGCCATTTCTTTTTATTTAATCCACCAAAGAGGGTCGGATGTCCTGTCGTTCCCTCCGAACTGCGACTGAAGGGCAGCCTCCACGCCGGCGGCATTATTGTTATACTCGTCCTGCGGATACATCCAGCGGTATGGCAGACTCACTCCGGATGCCCGGCGAAATTCAGGATAACCCGTACGCAACTGGTCGTAGTAAGGCATCCACATGCTGCCTTGCAGGAAAGTAGGAATATACTTCTGAAGGATGATGCGTTCTATCTTCTGCTCTTTTGTCAGCGAAGAGGCATAAGCCACCTTGTCGCCCTGCAGATAAGCCTCAGCCGCATCTTCTCCCAGATACTGGGCTACGGAAGAGGCATATTTCTCATAGAAGCGGAAAGAGGCCTTGACCGCCGATTCGTAGAACGCCTTGTCATCTCCGGAAATCCAGCCGCGAACCACCGCTTCCGCCAGAAGCAACTGCTGCTCGGTATATCCCAACAGGATCATCGGTTCGTTGGTCGGATGCTGGTAATAACGGGTGGCGGGTTTGGAACAACCGCCCAACGTCACCTTATCATTGACCAGACTGTAAGGGATCGCCGGATCGCCACCATCATAAGAAGAGAAATCATCCACAGCCAGTCCCGCCTTTTCCGCCGCAGGGGTCTGCGTACAGAAAGCGAACAGACGGGGATCTTTCCGGGTAGCCAGGACAGCCACATAGGTAGAATCCATATAACGTCCGGAGCCGAAGTCACTGTCGTTAAAATAAGGATAACGGTCGTCCTGCTGATCAAGGAATACCAGCTGGCCGTTGTCAGCTTCACCGGTCATCAGCGGTTCACTAAGGAAGATACGGGCAAAGGTTGACTTCACATCCGTCCCTCCTACGGTCTGTTTGTTCGACAAGGACATCAGGATACGCAACCGGTAGGCATTGATCAGGCGGCGCCATTTCAGCAGATCGCCTCCATAGATAATATCGCCGCTGATAATGCTGTTATTGTCGGTCAACAACGTATTCGCTTCTTCCAGTTTGGCAAGCACGGTAGACAGTACCGTCTCCTGCGGATCGTATTTGGGCTGGTACAATTCGTTCGTTTCGCCCTGCAACGCTTCGCTGCAAGGTACATCGCCGAACTTCATCGTCAGCATATAGTAATAATGTGCTTCGAAGAAAAGAGCCAGAGCCTCATAAGCCGTCTGATCGTTCTTCTCCGCTTCCTCCTTCATCTTCGTCACATCGCGCAGGTTGCTGTAGTAGTCGAAGCCGCCGCGTGTCCATTTATACACCTGATAAGGACTTTCGCCGGAAGTCAGGATCAACTGCTTGGTGGCGTGGCAGACCTGTGCATCCGATTCTTCGAATGTTTTGAAGGATAATCCGGTGAGCAGCAGTGCCGGATCGGTGGTCGTCGGGTTGTTCGGATCGACATTCATCTCTTCCAGGTCGATACACGAGTTGCAGGTAACTGCCAGAGCAGTCCCGGCTATTATATATTTCAGATATTTCTTCATTGCTTTATCGTAGGATTATAATTTTATGGTTGCGCTGATACCGATATAACGGGCGGAAGGGTCCTGCAGGTCCGAGTCGCTGGCGCCGAAGTCAGGGTCGAGATAAGGCGTCTTCTTCCAGACTGCCAGGTTGTTGCCGAACAAGGTCACGTCTAATCCTTTGATCGTATTCGAATCGAAAAGGTTCTTCAGATCGTAAGATATGGCTACGCGGCGCAGCTTCAGATAAGAACGGTTGAAAGTGTTGGCGAACAACTCGTTCTCGCTGGTACGGACCACGGCACGATAGGGATAGTTCTGTGCCCAGGTCTGGATATTAACGGCTGTTTCATTCTTTTTATATACACGGGTATCTGTCAGGATATTTCCGTTCACATCGTAAGTAACCTCACCGCTGACGATGTTTACGCCTTCCGGCACATAGATCGCCTTGCCGCCGTTCTCGTATTCTTCCTGACGGTACATGGTCGACTTCGGATGTTTCCCGCCCCACCACATCTTCTGGGTGGTAGTCGACACCAATGTGCCTCCGATCGCTCCGTCTATATCGATATTGACGGTGAACTTTTTGATCTTAAACGCATTCTGAAGCCCGTAACGAACGTCGGGCGACTGGTTGCCGATATGGGTGGTAAACGCGCTCTTGGTCGGCATACCGTTAGCATCCAGTATCAACTGCCCGTCCGGAGTCTTTTCCCATTCGGTAGCGTACATAGCATCCGCCCGGTCGCCCACCTTCAGGTCGCCGAATTTATCCTGGCCACCGTAAATCTTGGTCAGCTTGCGGATATTACTGCTCCAGTTGGTCGACACATTCCAGGTGAAGTTCTTTTTTTGTACAGGTGTGGCATTCACGATCAGCTCGAAGCCGTTCGTCGTATATTCATTGCCGTTCACAAAGCGGTAAGGGAAACCGGATGCCTCGGAGATAGGCAGCTTGATGATGCTGTTCTGGTCGAGCATACGGTAGTAAGTCAGATCCAATCCCAGACGGTTATGGAGAAAGGAGGTAGACATGCCGACTTCAAAGGAAGAGGTCTTCTGAGGCAGGATATCCGGATTCACCAAGGCTGTCACCGTTCCTGAACCGGAAGGGTCGGTCACGACATTGGGATACGTCACCGAAGGCGTGCTACCATAGAGGATACCTTTTGCATAGGTTGCCTGCAGGGCATACGGATCGAGGTCGCTGGACACCTGTGCCCAGGCGGCATTGACCTTCAGATAATCCATCCACGAAGGCAGCTTCACATATTCGTTCACCAGCGTACTGGCGGAAACAGAGGGATAGAAATAAGAATTGTTGGCAGCGGAAAGCGTAGACGACCAGTCGTTACGTCCGGTGAATGTTAAGAAAAGGGCCTCGAACAAGTCGATATTCACAGAGCCGTAGACACTCTCGATCGCCTTCTCGTTCATCAGGTTGGTTGCACTGACCGGGTTCAGGCTGTTACCCATATTATATACTTTCGGGACGATCAGCCCGTCGGTAGCCTGCGTTTCCTTGCGTATCTGACGGTAGTACAAAGAAGTTCCGAGATTGGCTGTAAAGGCGAAATCCTTGCTGACAGCCTGTGTATACGTGGCCAAAGCGTCCGCATTGATATCCAGCTGGTCGCTGTTCCAAGTCTTGTAGTCACCGTTACGCGAATCGCCGTAGTTCATATACGACTTCGGGCTTTTCATATCTTCGAACGTACTTTCCAGACGACCGGCGGCACGTCCCTGCAGGGTCAGTCCGGGCAATACGTCCCAGTTGAGTTTCACCTGTCCGTTCACCGTATTGCGGTCGTGTTTCTGTGTCAGCTCATTGGCTGCAAAATAGGGATTGTTATACCAGGCATAGTTATAGTTCGCCTGCCGTGTTCCTTCCGAATCCGGACGATACATATGCTGTGCCAACTCCTTCCCGTTCACATCGTTACCCATCCACAGCAGGATCGTGTACATATGGTTCTTCGGTCCGTAACCGTAGCGGGGATAGTTGGGGGAATAGACCTTATTATATGACAGATTGGAGGAAAGGGTCACCGTATTGCTCAGGTTGAACATACTGTTGAAGTTCAGCCCGCCCGTATAGATCGACGTATTCGGAACCAGTCCTTGTTGCTTGGAAAAATCGCCGTTGAAGTTGTAGTTGGCTTTCTTTGTTTTATTCGCCACGGAGAAAGTCGCCTTGGTGATCACTCCCGTACGAAGGAAATCCTTCAGGTTGTCGTGTGCTTCCCAGGTGATCGGTACACGTTCGTAGCGCGTACGGTCATTGTAGATAGAACCGGCGACATCGCCCCACCAGGAAATCTCTTCACCCGTTTGCTTGTCGCGGATCGGGCTGTTCCACTGGGCGATCTTCTGCCCTTCGAAACGGGGTCCCCACGTCATATCGCCATCGGAGATACCGCCGTCGGCACCGTCCCAGAACTCATACTGTCCGTTCGACCCCGAACCGAACTCATTCTGTGTCTCAGGAAACACGGTGAAACCGGCCGTTACCATGCTGGATATGCCGGCTGTCACCACCAGCCCCTCTTCTTTCGCCAGCCTGGTCGTGATCAGGATCGCACCGTCCTTACCTCTCGAACCGTACAGGGCTGCTGCTGCCGTACCTTTCAGCACGTTAATGCTTTCGATATTCTCCGGAGAGACATCGAACAGGTCGGACTCCACCGGAATACCGTCCACTACCATCAACGGAGTCTTACCACGCAGGGAGAAGCTCGGTGCCTGGAAGATACCTGTCGGGTTATTAACGGTCAGACCGGCTACCTGGCCGGAAAGGGCGTTACCCACGTTCACCGTCCCCGGTTGTTCGAGGGCTTCCGTGCTCACTTGTTGGGTGGTATACCCCAGTTTCTTTTTCTGTTGTTTGATACCGATGGCTGTTACCACCACCTCATCTATCAGCTTGACGTCGTCGGACATCTCTACATTGATCACTTTCAGGTCGCCTATCGGGCGTTCCACCGTTTCGTATCCGACAAAAGAGAATATCAGGGTAGCGTTCTTCGGCGCTTCAATCTCGTAGTTACCGTCTATATCGGTCACTGTACCGACCGTAGAGTTCTTCACGACTACCGCAGCTCCGATCACAGGACCCAGCTTATCCGTTACCGTACCGGTCACTTTCACCGACTGGGCAAAAGCCAGGGAGGTGCAGAGCAGGAGCCCGCAAATCATTAAGTAAAATTTGTTCTTCATATCTAAATCAATTGGTGTACACAGAAAGCCTCGAGGCAGGAAACAGACCTGCCCTAAAACTTTATTTATCAACAAAACTTATCAGGGGAAAGAGGGGGTAAATTAATAGAGGTTCTTCAGTTTGACATTGTCGAAGATAGCCAGCAGGCGGGAGGAATCTTTTTTATTACCCTGGAGGGCTTCTTCAAAGGTGTTGGTATCGGAGTCGATAGCAGCCAGGGCGATCTTCAGGACATTCGCGAACTCGTCTGCCGCGTCTTCCTTCGTCAGCTTATTGCTTTTCACATCCTTATTCAACTGTTTTTCGATGGAACGGACCGCATTATAAATACTCGGCTTGCGGATCACCGTACGGCGGGCAGGATCACCCGGAACGACTTCTTCCTTCACCACATACATATCCATAAACGCATTGTACAAACATCCGACTTCTTTGCCGAACCTATGATTGTTCGCGTTAGCCAGTTCTTCAGCAGTAGGTTCCTGCACAGCAGAATAGAACTCCCATGTTTCGACAGGAGCAGCTTCCACATTTGCCTTGCTTGTCTTGTCGTTATCTCCATCGGCAACAGTCGCAGCACGCAGCAGGGAGAATGAAGTACCCAATAAAACAACTAATAACACTAAACTCTTTTTCATAACTATTTTCTTTTGCTATTAAATTATGCTGCAAATGTAGAGGTGGCGTGTTACAAAACAGATACAAAGGAATTAAGTTATATTTACCTTTTTGTTACATGAAAACAACTCAAATACATTTGAATAAAGACAGTACTGTGAATATAAAACAGTTAAATACACTATTCCGGTAACATTCAAGGAAAACCTTAATAAGCCTGCAATTGTTAATTGATTATCCCGGCTTCATTTTACAATCACCCAACAGGCAACCCCAGCAACACCAAAATAATTACCAAAATAGTATTTCCCCATCGGACAAGAAAAGGCGGAATCTGACCGATCAGGTTCCGCACTTTCTCACTACGGAGTTCAATTAGTTCCTGGTCATTGGAAGCCTGCCGCTTCATATCAAACATTATATGATAAAAAACATGCCATAGAACATACTGGGTAATTTTATTACACACTTTAATTTTTATATCTTTAGAGTAGTTTCAACTTCATTTATTAACCTAAAAAAAATCAAACGTCATGAGAAAGAAAATCACCTTTATTTTGTTGTTGTCTTTTGCATTTTTGCAAATAAACGCCCAGGATAATGCACCGTCAAGTATGTCAAGCTTTGGCTGTAGTGAAGAAGGTTTAACTATCACATCAGGAGGAGGAAGTTATGCAGTTGATATAAATGAACCAAGGGTAATAAGCATAAATGGCCCTCAAAGACCAGAAGTAGGAGAAGAGGTTTTTTATGAGGCAGTATTAGATTTTAGTGTACCAGGAGTAACATATAATTGGACTGTACCTTCTTCGGCAACAATAATTTATAATCTTGGCTCCAGGATTTTGGTAAAGTTTGCACAATATGGTGTTTTTTGGATACAATGTAGTGCTGGTACCACAACTCTAGAATATGCTAAAAAAGTAGAGGTTATGCGCCCTATACCTCCTCAATATAGTATTTCATCAGAATCAAATTCAGATATGGTTACTATTAACAAAACGGTTCAACAAGCCAGTGAACAGCCTGTTTTAATATCTGTTCATTAAAAAGATATTTATTAGACAATCTTTTTAATGAGTTTACCCCTGCTACAGATAGTAGCAGGGGTAAATTTCATTTTTAGGGCTCGTTGAATAACCTCTTTTTAATATCATATTGATTAGAATTTATAGTGTATCCCTACCTGCCAATAATTTCGGCTCACTCCGATATCTTAGTGTACAAACCAGGACGAACATCCCTGTCCACCCTGGTTTTAAAATAATGTGTCTTGTTTAGGTTCTCTCAGGCTTTGGCTTCAATGGTTTAATAAATAAACCTACTCGTTGATTTTAATAATGTATGATATTAAATAAAAAAGTGAGTTTATCAGTTGACGCCGGTGCGGGTATCCCACCACATCTGTTTACCCCAACAATAATCGGTAACACCAACTGCGGCTGCTTCCACATTTTCTCTATTATAATCATATTGATTATTGGGGTATGGCATGCGGAATGGAACATCAGTATGTTCAGTACCCCATTTCGACTTAGCACCCGGATATTGCTTAGTTACTCCATCCGAACCAACTGCCGTCTGGATATACGTTGGATAACCTGTCCTGCGATAAAAGCTCCATGCCTCGGTACATTCTTTGAATAAACCAACCCATTGTTCAAAGAAGAGACGACCTTTTGTGCCATCCCATTTACCTTTTCCTGCCAAATAGGCTTCAGTTTCTTCAGTACTTATCTCATTATCTTCCATCGAAAGACGGACAGCCTTTTCGTAAGCTTCTTGGGCAGTCATCGGAACATTCCAACCATTTAAAGCAGCTTCTGCCATCATAAAATAAGTTTCGCAGGCCTTATAGAATGGAGAAAATCCGTCAGGATCACCTGCATAAAATGTCCCGATCAAAGAATAATTGGTCATATTAGGAAGATTCTGGGAGTTATATCCATGTTCGCCACCGCGATATTCGCCATCAGCTTCACTAGGCTGTGCCATTACCTTCAAACGAGGATCATCCATTTCTTTCAAATGGTTGATGAAGATTTCCGACATACAATAGTCTGTACGTGTGCGGAAAGTTTCAAACCAACGTTCGAAGTAATCGCCACTACCCTGCCACCAGAAATAAGCATTCTGGTCGCATTCTTCAATTACCGGGTATTGAGATGGATTGTTTAGTATTTCTTCCACAATACCTTGTGAGCCGGAATAGACAGCCGAAATCCGAATGGCCAAACGCAAACGGAGAGAATTACAGAAGCGCTGCCATTTTCCAACATCGCCCTTATATAGAAAATCTCCTTCTCCCAAGTCATCTGTACCTAAACCGGTAGCCCAACTGTCGGCTATATCTTTCAGATTCGACAATATCTGCGGATAAATTTCAGACTGTTCGTCGTATGGTGTCTGCAGAACGCCACCATCTTCCGGAGCGCCTTTGAATGCTTCCGAATAAGGTATGTCACCAAAGCAGTCCGTACAAAGAGATAGTAAGTAGTTCTGCATCAAAAGTGCTACATTGTGCATATTTTTAGTATTCGTTTCATCCGTGCGTTCTACAATATCCTGCAACTGCACATGACCATAATAACACTGAAACCATTTGTTACCATAAGTATTATTGGTTGGTAAGTAACCGCTGTAATCATCGATATACATACGATTGGAAATGTATCCTGACCACAACGAAAGTCCCGGTAAATCGTCACCGAACTGGCGTGCCGTGCGAGCCAGTACCTCTCCCAACATATTGGTAGTAGGAACAGTTGTATATGCATCCGGATCGGTATTGATATCGTCGAAATCGCCTGTACAACCTGCTGTTACGACTAAGAACGTCGCTAATACTGATATTTTTAATATATTCTTCATTTTATATTACTCTCCACTATTAAAATGTTAAACCAACTTTAATACCAAAGCTTCTGGATGACGGAACAGAAGCCTGTTCGAATCCAACACCACGGCTATCACTTGAAACACCACCTGCTTCCGGATCCAGACGCATCGTATTCGACTTGTCTACCCATAGCAAAGCAACATTGTTTGCCACGAAAGAAATTGTTGCCCGACTAAAGTATCTGGTTTGGGCAAGTAAATGTTTCGGGAATTCATATGAGACATACAATTCACGCAGTTTCAGGTAAGAACCTTTGAATATGTAATCTTCAGCAACACCATATTGCTCAAACCAAGTCTGCGCGTCAGTCTCGATCGTGTTTTCCACCCAGTTACCGCCGGCATCTTGCATGACGTAGCGGTTTTGCGTCATTACATCTTTACCGGCAACTATGGCACGTTCGCGAACACCGTTCTCTACCGTATATTCAGCAACACCGGCAGTATAGCCATGATTCATAGTCTGTGACCAGATATCGCCGCCAATACGTAAATCGAACATAAAGCCAAAACCAAACTGTTTGATAGCAAAATCATTACGCCATCCCATCAGGAAATCAGGTGTCACATTACCTAGTTTTTGTGAGGATGCCTGATAAGGAGCACCGCTGCTGTTCACCTTAACCGCACCGATCTGATCAGACGTTGCCGTGCCTTTGGTTACATCTTCCTCCGTAACACGGTTATATCCCGTCCCCATCAAATCACCCCATTTTTCACCCACAGTAGCATAAGTACCAATGCCCCATGTCCAACCGATATTGTAGGTATTCAAACCTTCATAAAGGCTCTTTACTTCACTTCGGTCTTTAGAAAAATTTAATGTAGAAGTCCAATTCAACCCTTCCTTATTTTGCAGCACATCTCCTTTTAGTTGCAATTCGACGCCCTTATTATCAATACGTCCAGCATTGACCAACATAGAAGAAAATCCGACAACATTGGAAGTCGTAACTGATAAAATCTGATCTTCCGTTTTCTTCTGGTAATATGCCAAATCCAAATGCAAACGATTGTTGAGCAGTCCGATTTCCGTACCTATTTCCCAGGTTGTGACCTTCTCCGGTTTTAAATCTTCGTTTGGATACGTATAGCTCTTATGCATCAACGAAACGCCATTATGGGAAGGTGCATACGACGATTCCGGATAATAGTAATAAGAATTACGATAAGCTGATGTGGCAGAACCAACCTGGGCAATGCCGCCACGCAACTTCCAGAAAGAAAATATATCGTTCGTTAATTCGGGAAAACTTTCTGTCGGAATCCAGCTCAGGCTGACCGAGGGATAAAAGAATGCATCGTGGATAGTTGAACTCCAATCGTTACGTGCACTGGCATCTACATACAACTGGTGTTTCCATCCCAGGGATACATTTGCATATATAGAATTGGAACGAATATGACTGTGATCCATAGTTGCAATTGCGTCGCCCGACTTATTACTCAAAGTATAAACGCCTGGCACTGTCAATGCGCTGGCACCCGATTCTCCTTTTTCCCAATTTACGTCACGATAGTTAGCGCCTAACAAACCGGTGATATTAAAATCGCCGAAAGTTTTGTTGGCAGAGGCTATGAAGTCTGCATTAAACTCGGTATTCATTATTCTGGTCTGCAGGAAAGCGCCATCGGGATTGTCGAAATCGAAATAATGACGTTCAAACGACTGGGAATGATAATAATCCACACCGACACGTCCTTCAAATTTCAACCATTCAAACGGCTGGTAGTACAAAGACGATTTTCCGAAAATACGGTCACGCTGGTAGCTATTTGTGTTCTCGTTAACCGTGAAATAGGGGTTCATGTGGAAATTGGAGTTCCAGTTATAATAAGTATAATCTCCATTTACATCTTTTTGATCCCAGTTGTTTTTCAACGACTGCATATTGATCTGACGTCCGGACCAAGCAACCAGGGAATTGATCGGATTGTTATTGGCATATCCCTGTCCCAGTAAATTATCGCTCTGCGTGCGTGTATAACTGGCAGAGAGATCATAAGAAATATACTTGTTCAGTTTCATATTGGTATTTACCTGACCGGAATATTTCTTTTGGTCTGTATTGGGCACCGTTCCTATTTGGTTTCTGTAAGATAAAGATGCACGTGTAGTCATTTTCTCTGAGCGAGATTGCACCGAAACCGTATGGTTTTGAGTCGTACCCGTCTGGAAAAAGTCTTTTACATTATTCTTTCTGGAAACCCAGGGAGTCGCTTCACCATTACTGTCGAATTGTACCAAATTCAGCCCGGCATCCAAACGAGGCCCCCACGATTCGTCTGTACCGTCATTTACACCGTTACCGGCACCGTCCAGATAAGAGAAACCATATCGAGAAGCATAATCCTGATACGAAAGTCCGTTGCCGTTCAGACCGTAATGGTATTCATCGCCGTCATATCCTTGTCCATAAGAATTCTGCAACTTCGGTATGGTAGAGATACGATCGAATGTGATGCTTCCATCATAAGAGATGGTTACCCCGTCGGTTCCTTTGCCACTCTTGGTGGTGATAAGGATAACTCCGTTACCGGCACGCATACCGTAAAGAGCAGCCGATCCTCCTTTCAGAACAGAGATCGATTCGATATCTTCCGGGTTAATATCATTCAAACCCGAACCATAGTCGACTCCGTTATAGGTATTATCGCCTGAACGCTGGGTATCATTCGAAATAGGTACACCATCTACAACAATCAACGGCTGTTGATCAGCAGACAAAGAAGAGTTTCCACGGACAGATATACGAGACGAAGCTCCAACCGAACCTCCAAACTGATTAACTTGCACACCGGCTACTTTACCGGATAAAGAGCTTGTTAAACTGGGAGCAGCCGCTTTTGTCAGTTCCTCAGAGCCAACTTCCTGAATAGCATATCCCAGTGACCTTTTTTCACGGGAAATCCCCATCGCCGTAACCACCACCTCTTCCAAATGTTTCACATCCGATTGAAGGACAACCACCACATGTGGTTTTACGGCTACTTCCTGCATGCTCATGCCAACATAAGAAATCTGTAAAATTTTGTTTTTCTCAGGAACATCGAGGGAGAAATTACCATCCAGATCGGTGATAGTTCCGATACTTGTTCCTTTTACCAGAATAGTTGCACCGATAATCGGTTCACCGTCATCACCCGAGGTCACCGTTCCGGTTACCTTCACTGTCTGAGCCAGCACTATACTTATACTTGCAAAGAAGAATAGCATAGTAATTGTAAATCGCTTCTTCATAGACACACTTGTTTTAATTTAGATTAACTAGATATTTATGCTGTTTTTATTTTATCGACATAGTCTTAGAAGAACTATGTTCATTCAAAAAGAAGAGATCCTTGCAACGATCAGCATTTAATATATATTCACACCCGGATGGGAAAGTCTTATTGCATATATAAGAATGAATAGGAAGTGGTGAAATGTTATTACTCAGTCGATAATAATATCAAATTATTTCCTGAAAGACTTGTTTATTTCATAATTTTCATTTATATTTGCATTGTTATATAAAATATTAATCTATCGGTAAAATGATTTTATCTGCTATTCTGAGAGAGGAAAAGCTAATTTACCGATAAACTAAGCATCAAATTCTGGATCATATTTCAATTAAAAGATACTTAGTTTATACCCTACTTTTAATTAGGGTTATATATACACATGGTAAGATTGTGATAATCAATAGTTTTGGTATATATATTATTATATATCAAAAAAGTGTCATAGTTCTTCTAAGACTTCTCCCTTTTTTTAAACGTTCAACCTCCCCTTTCGGCAGTATTTTTCGTAGTTCGTTTTTTTTTACGGATAATAAAAATAAATTATATTTGCAACGGACATTCCGTTCTTCAAAGTCTCCTCTCTGCAAATAATAAGCAACAATATATGGTATTCATTTCGACAGCATAGTAGCGTTGTGTCCCTATCACTTTAGTGACAAATCGGTGACACAATTGTCTTAAACAGGCTTATAGCATACCAGAACCGGTATTCGAACTTTTGTCGACAGAATAACATATCCATACCAAACACCTCTCCCATCAATTTTACAAAATCATAAACAACGCAAAAACAGCAAACTTTTTTTGATGAAAACAAGGTATCATTTAAAGCCTACAAACAATACCTGAAACATCAAACTGACAGAAAAAAGGTACTTAACGAGACTGCCAGCTATCTATTAAGCCTTAAATATCCAGAAAAGAGGATGTTAGCCTTTAAAAATAATTTTTTCGAGACTTTCGCCCACGAACTGGCCGACAATTCCGGGTGCAGTGAGGTTCTACCCGATCATCTGCGCATACAAACCAAGGGATGGGAACAATTCCTGATCGAAATAATGAACGCCGCACGCTTATCGGGCAACCTGGGCAAGATAACCATCAAACGACTTGCCCGCATATTGGTCTGCATCCTCGATACTAATTACGACCAGGCAGGGATGATCAACCGGCTTAAAAACAAAAATCCGCAGTATGAGGAGATTTACAAGCTGGTCGAAGATTTGGCATCGCATATCGAAAAAAATATTTAGTATTTAATCAGGGAGAGGTGTTTGTTCATTTTTTTGGTGGCGGCAGTTACCGCTTTTTGTGCATATAGACCATTTTCCAAACAATACAGCACTTATTATCAGCTCCTTGACGCCCCCAAATACGGTTATACGGATTACCCTCCCCTGTTGTATGTTTGTAAATGAAAAGCGTAAGCTCCTTTATGTCTTAATAAAGAGATAAGTCTTATTATATTAAAGAGATCGTTCGGGAAATAAACAGCATGTGGAACCTAAATAAAAGACAATCATAAAACAGGAAAACACATTTCAACACCCCCTTCCTCCCCCCGTACCGGCATCGGAAGAGATGGAACTGGCCGTCATCATGGCCGTTATCGCCCAGAGCGGAGCCATTGCCGACGTGACACAACGCCTTTTGCCGGATATGTTCACCAACCCCTCCTACCGCCTGGTGTACCGTGCCATGACGGCCCTGTACGACCACGAAGCCGATATCGACATATTGAGTATCGAAGAGGAAATGCGCCTGCTCGACCCTACACGGGCTACGGAACTGAACGGGCTGGAATTTATTGCCGACCGGATGCTGACCGTTCGCAACGCAGCACATATCCGTACCTATGCCGCCTCGGTGATCCGCTGTTGGGTGTTGCGCCGCCTTTGTGCGGACATGCAGGAGCATACGTTGAAGGCGCACGACCCGGCAGTCGATGCGGTGTCGCTCCTGGGCGGCATCCACAAAGGGGTGCAGAAGCTGGAAGACTTTTTCGCCGTAAGCAGTACCACCCACGAGGCAGGCGACGTGAGCCGGCAGGTACTGGCCGGACGTCCTTCGATGGGGAAAACGACACTACATTCATATCTGACAATAATTGAAACATTCACATCTGTCAAAAAACGAACAAAAAACAAATTCAAAACATTTTCTTACTATACAGCCATCTTATTCAATATCTTCGGAAACTGTATGGCAAAAATAATCGTACAACAAATAGCTGCCGTCGCATCCGATATAGCCTCCGCCGAATAAACGCCGATCATCCCCATGAAACGTGGTAAGATCAGGGCCAGCGGGACAAGTAGAAAGACCTTACGAAGTAATGCGATAAAGATAGAAATCTTGGCCTGCCCAAGGGCAACGAACATATTCTGACAGGCACGTTGCAAACCGAAAATGGTCATTCCCGCTAAAAAGACAGGCATCACTTCCGTTACTGTTTGTATCAGTTCCTGGTCTGACGTAAAAGCAGAAGCGATAACCGACGGGAACAAGATCATCAACAACATCAAAATTAAGTTGAACAGAAACATAAAGATCATCGCTATCTTGAAACATTCCTTTACCCGCTTCTTGTTTCCATGTCCGTAATTATAACTCACTATGGGTACAAAACCCAAGGCAAACCCGGTAAGCGGCACACTTACAAAAAGCATGGAGCTCTGCATGACAGTCAATGCACTCACATAAATATCCCCAAACGTCTTAAGTGTCCCGTTCAGAACGAAACCGACCAGGCTTTCGGTACTTGCCATAATAAAAGGGGAAACGCCGAGTGCCAGTATAGCCCCGATCACCTTTTTATCCGGTTTCATATAATTGACTTCAAGCCGCAGGGAAGCACGGGAAGAAGTCAGGAACGACAATACCCAGATAGCAGTCGCGGCCTGCGAGATAATAGTGGCCAGGGCTGCACCTTTCACCCCCATATTGAATACAAAAATGAAAAGCGGATCGAGCAGGATATTGAGTATGGCACCAATCACCACCGACCACATCGCTATGGCAGGACGTCCCTGCGTATTGATAAAAGTATTCAAACCGACCGATATCTCGACAAACAAGGTACCGATAAGATAGATCGAAAGATAGTCTGTCGCATACCCCAGCGTTTGTTCGGATGCGCCGGTAAACAACAGTATCGGCTCCATGAATATATATGACAGGCTGGATGTCAGGACGGTGAATAATAATAACAGGACAAAACCATTCCCGAGTATCCTTCCGGCCTGCTGACGATTCCCCTGCCCGAGTGCAATAGCAGCAAGCGGAGCACCTCCACCGGCCACGATAGCAGAAAAAGCGGAGATCAGGATAATAATAGAACCTGCCACACCGATACCGGCTAACGCCGGAGTTCCTATTCCGGGAATATGGCCGATATAAATGCGGTCTACTATATTATAAAGCAAATTGACCATCTGGGCAATTACCGCAGGAAGTGCCATCCGGAAAACAAGCGGCAACATCCTATCGGTACCCAGCCGCTCTTCGTATATATTATTCATGAATCAAATATACCGGACTTCCATTCCCCGAACGGCATCATTGATGTTGCCATTGTCATAAACCAGCTCTCCGTTCACGAATGTTTGGGAAACACTGTGATGGAACGTCGTTCCTTCAAAAGGCGACCAGCCGCATTTATACATTATATTTTCGGGAACAACTGTCCAGCTCTTATCCGGATCGACCAGTACAAGGTCGGCATAATAACCCGGACGAATATATCCGCGACGGTCGATATGGAATAGTTCTGCCGGCATATGCGCCATCTTCTCCACCACCTTTTCATACGTAAAGCAACCTTCAGCTACCATTTCGAGCATAGCCACCAGTGAATGTTGTACCAACGGACCACCCGAAGCAGCTTTCAGGCAACTTCCCTCCTTCTCCGACAATAAATGCGGAGCATGATCGGTTGCCACGATATCGATCGTATTATTCTTAACGGCATCACGCAAAGCGATACGGTCGGCCAGCGTCTTGATGGAAGGGTTCCATTTGATCCGGTTACCGTACTTAGCATAATCGCCATCGTGAAACCAGAGATGGTGCACACATACCTCACCTGTAATTCTCTTTTCACTCAAAGGGATTGCGTTACTCAGCAATGTCAACTCTTTGGCGGTAGACAGATGGAGAATATGTAAACGTGAATTCAGGCGCGTTGCCAATTCTACCGCTTCCGAAGAGGATGCATAACAAGCCTCTTCGCTTCTGATCTTGCTATGGTAGGATATATCGAGATCCTCGCCAAACAGTCCGGTGTAATAGGTCAGGTTGCGTTTGATCACTTCCTCTTTTTCCGCATGGATGGCAATCAGCATATCCGCTTCGCCGAAGATACGTTCGAGACTTTCTTTTTTATCTACCAGCATATTTCCCGTTGAGGAACCGAGAAAGAGCTTCAATCCCGGTACACGGCTACGATCCAGTTTACGGATCTCATCCATGTTATCGTTCGTCCCTCCGAAGAAGAAAGAATAGTTGGCAGCCGAGGTTTCCGCACCTCGTTGTAACTTCCATTCCAGATCGGCGACGGTAGTTGTCTGCGGCTTGGTGTTGGGCATATCCATAAAGGTCGTTATACCACCGGCTACGGCGGCACGGCTTTCACTGGAGATGTCTCCCTTGTGCGTCAGGCCCGGTTCGCGGAAATGCACCTGGTCGTCAATAGCGCCCGGCAACAGAAGTTTTCCTTCGGCATCGATTACCTGTACGTTTCCTGTCGTTTCAGGAACAGTTCCTTCAACAACTTCGGCTATCTTATCTCCATCAATGAGGACTGATCCCTTAAACATGCGTCCCTCGTTAATGATGCAAGCGTTTTTTATCAGAATTTTATTCATATATTTTGTGTTTATTGTCACAAATGTACATGATTCTATTCAAAAACAATACAAGCCGGAGCGGTTATTCATAAGAATAAGCCTGAATTTCTACCGGACCGAGCAAACCGGACGATTGCAGAGGTGAGTCGGATTTCCAGGGATTCACGTTTGTCCAGGTTGCACGTTCTTTTTCAGGTAATGCATCATCGCCGATCAAACGATTCATCCAGTTATTCACCACTTCCACTTCGATCAGGTTTTCTCCTTTTTGCAGAAACTCCCCGACAGGCAGGCGGTAAGGCGTTGTCCAGACACCACCGGCATATTGTCCGTTGATCTTTACTTTCGCCATCACCATCACTTTTCCCAGATCCAGGTAAAGTGCTTTCTGGGGTAATTCATCCAGTGTGATCCGGTTGGTGTAGACTGCTTTTCCTGAGAAATAACGGATAGAAGGGTCGGCATGCATTGTCCAGTCCTGTAGTTCCGGGAAAGCAACAGTTCCTTCCGGTCCTCTTTTGCCCTTTTCAAAAGCGACTTGCCAGGGAGAAGTTATTGCGGCAAGTATCTCTTTACGCGGATAATTCCGGGCAGTCGTTTCCCCGGGAGCACCTTTCTTACGGAAAACAATAAATGAACTTTCATAACCTTCCAGACGTATAGGGACAGTTGTAGCTCCACCGGAACAAGTAAACTCAGGCAGGCTACGTATCTCTGCCGTCAACGGATTCCAAAGTTCCGGTATTTTACTGGTCACACGGAAGGAAGGACTTATCTCAATCGGGTTTTCACTCTGGTTAGAAATGAAATAAATATCACCTGCCTGTGTCGCACGATGAATAAACAAAACAGGACTATCCGAAGCAACGCTTAAATCGGCTTTTATATCCAGAGCATCCAATACAGGCTGTAAAGAGGTGGACGGCATAAATAAACGTCCCTTTCCGATAGTACGCACTGGTTCCGTTTGGCTGCCCCAAAGTTCAGCAGCCAAAGATTTTACTTCCCGGTCGGCTGCCGGATAATTACTCAGGCTGGGAGAACAGGCAGGGGCAGGTCCCATGATGCAGGCTCCGGCCAACAACAACTCCTTTATCTTCCGTAGTACTTCCGGACGCATTGTTTCCAACCGAGGCAAAACAAGCAGACGATATTTCATTCCACCCGGTAAAACGATGTTGCCACCTTCCACTGTTGCACGTTCCAACAGAACTTCTCCATTGATATAGTCGAACGAATACCCTGTCGGGAGTTCCGGTGTACAAACGCCGGTCATCTTGGGAGCATCTTCTCCGATGAAATAGGCTACATCTGCTACATATTGGCCTTGTTGCAGCATGAAATTACATCTTTTCAGATATTCGATGAAAACATCCATCTGGCCGAACCAGGTATTCTTCCGGTTAAATTCGTTTCCGAACCAGGCATCCAATCCCGGTTCACGATCTTCAAACGGCTGATGAATAAACAGATGCAATAAAGTACTGTTTATTCCTTCCGTAAAGAAACGGTCCCCACGTTGCTTCATCAGGTAAGGATAACGGCTGAAGGCTGGCCCACCGCTGGTAAACGACTCGGCCCAGATCCGTTTCTTCCCATAGATATGTCCGCAGGAAGAGGCAGCCCGGTTCTCGATATCTCCCAGCGAACCTTCACTCCAGAACTCTCCGGCTATCTCGTCAGACTGTCCGCCATATTGCAGGAATTCACCCGGGAATCCCCAATGCCCGTAATTCTCCAGCCAGGTTGTCAATCCGTATTGATGGCAAACATCTCGCAAGCCACCTACATAATCGTAAGAAACCCGGTCGGCCACCAACCGCCGCAAGTCCCATAGGAAACGGTCTGATATATCGGGACTTCCAACTACGACCCCATTCAAGGCCGGAAGGTAAGGAACCGGATCATATCCGTAGCGTTCTTTGAAAACAGTAATCATATCATCTGTCCAGTTTTGTCCTCCGGTTTCATAACTATCCTGTACTACGACTTTAAAACTTTTCCGGTCGGCTTCCGGGATACGTTTCAATATCTCGCCGATAAAGGCGTCGAAATGGAAAGCCACATGTTCCCGGCTCATCTTATCGATCTCAGGCCCGGTTGCTTCGGGAGCTGCCGGGGAGTTCGTTACACCTGTCGGCAGCATAACCATCCGGCGGATCACCCAGTCTCCTTCAGGTACTTCCCAGTCCAACACCCCTTCTCGGGCGAAAGCGGTCAGGTCTTTGATCGCCTCCGGAGAAACCAGTAAAGAAGCATCGTTCACAGCCGGCTGTTTCTCCCAGAGATAATCATCCCACATAGGCAGCGGGGTTTGGAACATCTTGGCCAACGACTTTTCTGGATAACGCTCTACCATCGGAGAAGAAGAAAGTGTCACTTCCCCTACACCGTCTCCCTCGGCGGACATCTCCAGACGAAACTGCGAAGCGGTGATTTCCGGAAGAGAGATAACGACGGGAGCGTAAGGAATAAAGCCCACATTTAGAGCCGGATTACTCCGGTCGATGGCGAACTGCCGTACCAGTTTTTCCTGCCCTCCCTTTTTAACCCATAGTTTTGCGGTTGTTTTAAAAGGAGTGTTAGCCTGATAGATTAACGTACGTATAGTTTCCTCTCCATCGAAGATCAAGACGGAGGAAGTCTGCTGCCCGGACTTCTTATTTATGGTCCAACTCTTTTCCGTTACTGCCTTACCCGACGAAGGATACGCGATAACGCATACATCCTGTTCGTCTTTTCCCACAGAGGGTAAAACCAGTTGCATACGCTTAGGCCCGGTTACAATCGTATCGGCAGAGGTAAGATAACGCATGGCTTGTGAACTTTTCACCCAAGGCCCCCCGGACTGGCTCCATCCCGGACTATTAAATATCCCTATCTCGATATCCAGCTCCGTGGCCTTCTTCAATGCCGCATGCAGTATCTCCCACCACTCGGAACTTAACAATTTATTATCGCCATAATCAATGCCGTCTATACCGATGTTACCGATAAATGCACGGTTTATCCCGGCTACCTTCATCGCTTCCAGATCCCGTTCGACACCTTCTTTTGATATATTGTCTGAGATCCAGTACCAGTAAACACCGATCTGTGTGCTGTCGGGGATCGTACGGAAACCTTGTTCGATATCGGCAAAAGAAGCATAGTTCTCCGATATATCTCCTTTATTACAGGAAAGAAAACTCAGACAAGCCCCAATGGCAAGGGAGGATAGAAGTGTTATTTTCGTCATAGTCCATCAATTTACAGATAACAATAAACTCCGGAGAGCATTTATACAGACAAAAATAAACCTTATATCCTCCCTGACTGCTTATAAAAATGACAATATATCTTTCAATTCTGACATTGAGCCAAGGTCCTTGTCGCCGCATAGGTTACGGAGATACTTTGCCCCGGAGCATGACCGGATGGCACGATTATCTTCAGGTCATAATCGTTGATCTTCAAAGAGAAAGAGGATTGCGTATGGGTAGGATCGGCAGCATCGATACGAATATTACCGTCTTTCTCTTCGATCTTGTAAATACCCGGTGTTTTTATTTCCAGCGACAGATCGACAGCCAGACGGATCGTCCCTTCTTCGTAAGCGGTAATATAATAATAACCAGGTATTGCCACAGCCTGTATAGAGGCATCGTTACGAAGTATACGGATATCTTCCGTGCGGAAAGAAGCCGTTCGTTCGGCGGAAGAAGCCGGCAGGACAAGGTATTGGTAAGAGGCCGGAGCCTGCTTTTGGTGACGAATATACAGAGATATCACCTCTCCTTCCACCGTCTGCGGCGTGTATGAACCCATAAAGTCAGCCCAGCGTCCGGAACGCTTTTCTGAGATTGCCACACAGTTCTCCGGTTGCATCAGGATATAACCAATGCTATCGTGGAAGAAACGCAACGCCTTTCCGCTGGCGGTAATCGTACCGTTCACCGGGTTCCAGCGGTTGTTCTCGAAGTAAGACAAATCTCCCCGCTTCTTCCGCTGATCGATGGAAGTTGTTATATTCAGCGTACTGTCCGACTGGATACCGGCTCCCAGGCATAACATGAAATCATCGGTAATCACCCACGATTTACGGGCGTTAAGGCCGTCACGGTTCAAGATCATAGCCGTCATACCTGTGCAGCCATCGGTAACGCCTCCGACAAAAGCCGTTTCATTACGAGTATGTGCACCATAGCTACGTGGAGACGGAACCGGTGCGTCACTCTCGTAAGAAGTTATACCCGGTATTTTACGCCAATCCCAGAAAGGGAAAACATTCATATATTCATCCCCGTTACGATAGATATAAGTGGCACCGTCGCCCATATAGAAACCTTTCAGATTGTCTTCGTTGACAAGCTCCGTCCCGATCACCCGCTCAGAAGCCATCTTTATGGAAGCCATCCACTTCGGTGCACGGTGAATGGTCTGGTCCGAGTCCCAGAAATGTTTCTGTCCGGTAAAGGCTGTTCCCCGGGGTTGTTGCGGAGGGAAATTATCGTCGAGGAAAGCTTGTAGCTTCCCTGCATCGGCAGGAGAACTTCCTCTCCGGAGCGAGTTTGCAGCATTCCCCATAGCAAGAGCCTTGTGGATGGGAGCATTATGGAACAACTGGCGGTCGAGCGCATTCACATCCATATAGCCACGCCAGATGATCCAGCGGTAACCTTCCGTCAGCAGGTTATTCAGGATAGATTGCTGTTCGGCATTCAAGGCAAATGATGTCCCGGCAAACAGTCCCGAATAGAAACTCATCTCCGAAAGATAGGCTAACCCATAGTTGCCGAATTGCTGCTGCGGCCCGTGCTGGTGGAAACTCCAGTCTCCCTTGATCCCCTCCTCGCGTCCGGTGGTTATTTCGGAAACGATCGTATCGCGGGCAGCCTTCACCAATTCATAATCGTCCAGCAAAAGCCCTTTCATCAATACGTTTCCGGCCAGCCATACTTTATTTTGTCCTGTCATACCGAAGCGTGCGTTGTCCATCACCTTGACAGCCTCCTTCTGTTCGGCTGGTGTCATCTGCGTACGAAGCAGGATAAAAGCCGGACCGAAGGTCTTGGGAATACCGATCTCATTATACCACCAGTTCTTACAGACCGGCTTCGTACGAAACCAATAATCGAGTGCCTGATGGATCACTGTCGAAAAACGGGGCGACCAGGTGCAGGATGGTCCTTCGGCATGATATAATTTAGCCAGTTCCAACACACGGTCGGCATGCTTCTTTGCATCCCATCCGCTACGTTTTGTATCCGCATAATTGATATCCGGCCAGGAGCCGTCTTCATTGATCTGTTCCATATAGCCTTTTATCTCCTCCATGTTGAAGGGATACCGCTGATGCAGTTCAATAACCACCTGGTCCGACATTTCCGTCTCAGGCGGAATACCTGCCAGGATACGGTTCAACAGGTCGGAATCATCGTTGGAGTCGATTAAAGATTGGATATAGTTTTGCCGGATATGTTCCAGCTCTTCACCGGATGTCCGCGAAAACACATTCACAGACAAAAACAAAAGTGCGGATAACAATAAGGTGTTTCTAAAGAGTTTCATGAGTATCCTCCTATTTCTTCTGCGGATACTTACGAAACAGGCTCCACCACTTCAGCTTAAGCACACCGAACAACGCCTCCCCGAAGATGGAAGAGTTCATTTTCGACGTTCCCAATACACGGTTAATGAAGATAATAGGTACTTCCACCAATTTGAAACCGCACTTATAAGCGGTAAACTTCATCTCGATCTGGAAAGCATATCCTTTAAAATGAATATGATCGAGATCAATCGTTTCAAGCACTTCGCGACGGTAACATTTGAAACCGGCTGTCGTATCCTGCACCTTCATCCCGGTAACGAAACGGACATATACAGATGCATAATAAGACATCAGAACGCGACCGAGCGGCCAGTTCACCACGTTTACGCCATTGCTGTAACGCGAACCGATAGCGACATCGCCTCCCTGCTCCGTGCAGGCAGCATATAATTTAGGAAGATCATTCGGGTTATGACTAAAGTCGGCATCCATTTCGAAGATGAAATCGTACTTATGTTCGATCGCCCATTTAAAACCACAGATGTAAGCAGTACCCAATCCCAACTTACCTTGTCTTTCCACCATAAAAAGACGTTCGGGAAATTCTTTCTGCAAACGCTTCACAATATCCGCCGTACCGTCGGGAGAACCATCATCTATAATCAAAATATGAAACTCTTTTTCCAACCCAAACACCGCACGGATAATATTCTCAACATTCTCTTTCTCGTTATAAGTAGGAATAATTACAATACTGTCTGACATATACGAATTATTTATGATCAACTATGAAGCACAAAACTACAAACTATTTGTCGATTATGCCCTAATTTTATTGAAATTTACGCTTGCAGGAGATAAATCCTTCTTAAAAAGCTTTGCTCCATCTCCATCCGAAGAAAAAAGAAACAAGGAAAAGGATACCGAATATCCGGAAATGGAGCGATACAAAATAAACCGTTACTAAGCGAGATTATTCAAGCTACTGTTGAAGGGATATAAATTTAATTTGAATGTGAAAAAAGTCTACTCCATCAGTATCCTTTATTTCGACCTCGGCGTGGGA
>OGPA01000552.1_pt1 | contig 38256 bp, 38 predicted proteins | sample 1552841 | NCBI WGS metagenome assembly OGPA01 (sample SAMEA2579916, study PRJEB22360) | human gut metagenome
CCTGTGACTTTAGTCGCGGCGTGTTGAATGTTCGCTTTTGCGCTCACATCCAACACTTGCTCCGAGGTTACATCTGCTATTATTAGTCTTTTTTATTTTCTGCCTTTGAGGCAATTTCGCTTGTGAGGGATTTGAGGATTCTCCAGAAAGGCATGCGGAGGCTTTTTTTGTCTGTTTTTTAGCAAATCAAAAAGATATAGTTAGAAATCCACCCTGCGATGATACCAAGAAACGCTCCGGCACATACGTCGCTTATAAAATGTACGCCTCCAATTACTCGGACAATTGCGAGAAAAATGCCAGCAATAAGAAGAAAGATTCCTATCGGTTTCCAAAAATAAAACCATAATGTTGCAATTAAAAAGATAGAAAATACATGGCGGCTTGGGAAAGACTGCCCCTTTTTCTCTTTTTTAATCAGTGACTGCATTGGAAGTTTTTCATATGGGCGCTGCTTGTTTATAACTTTTCTAAAAAATGTTACGATTAAAAAACAAATTGCAGGAATAAAAATAAAAGAACATAACATAAGAAGTTCTCCTTTTAATAGAAGAAATAACAATAACAGCGGGTAAAGCAAAAAACCACAGGCGGTCAAAAAACGGTTAGCCATTAGTAGTAAAGAAAAAGCCGATGAATGTGTGATGAAAAAATCGTGAATTCTGTTATATTGTTCTAAATTCATAAATAAACCTCATTATCAAAAAGATAGATTAAGTATAGCATAAAAAATGAATCAAGGGAATTATTATAGTGTTTTTGTTGTTTAAAGGAAAAACTCTTTAACACATTAAACTTTTTATTTACGAAATCGAAAAAAGATGGTATTATAAGATTATATTTCGTAAAGGAAGGAACATCTTATGGGAAAAAATATTCCAAAAGAACGTAAAGAAGGCATGTATAAAGCTATTCTGGAGTTAAAAAGTTTAGAAGAATGTTTTGATTTTTTTGAAGACATTTGTGCAATGACTGAGCTTCGGTCTATGGAGCAGCGTTTTGAAGTTGCAAGTATGTTGAAGAAGGAAAAAGTTTATACGGAGATTATGAGTGAGACAAACGCAAGTTCTGCTACAATCAGTCGTGTGAATCGTATGCTTAATTATGGAACAGGCTGTCTTGGAGAGGTAATTGACAGACTGGATAAGAAAGAGGACAAAGAGGGAACAGAAGAATCCTGATTTTTAAATGTGCTACAAAGTCAGATATAGCTAGATGCGGCTGTGCAGGACAGCCGTATCTTTTTATACAAAGGAACAAATAAACAATTATAGAAAGGATATTTACCATGAAACAATTAATGTTAGGTAATAAGGCACTGGCAAGAGGCTTATATGAAGCAGGTTGTAGTGTAGTATCCAGCTATCCTGGAACTCCTAGTACAGAAGTAACAGAGGAAGCTGCGAAATATGATGAGATTTACTGTGAGTGGGCACCGAATGAGAAAGTAGCGATGGAAGTAGCTTTTGGTGCTTCTCTTGCTGGAAAGAGAAGTTTTTGTGGAATGAAGCACGTTGGTTTAAACGTAGCTGCCGATCCATTATTTACCTGTTCTTATACAGGTGTGAATGGTGGTATGGTTATTTGTGTTGCAGATGATCCGGGAATGCATTCTTCACAGAATGAGCAGGATTCAAGACATCATGCGATTGCATCAAAGATCCCTATGTTAGAGCCATCTGATTCCAGGGAAGCTTATGAATTTGCTAAGAAAGCATTTGAGCTTTCTGAAGAGTTTGATACACCGGTTATTATTAAGATGTGTACTCGTGTTGCACATTCTCAGAGTATTGTAGAACCGGGTGAACGTGTTGTACCAGAAACAATTCCTTATGAGAAGAATATCGCAAAATACGTTATGATGCCAGGTAATGCAATTCGCCGTCATCCAGTTGTAGAAGAGAGAACAAGAAAACTCATCGAATACGGAAATCATTGTGATTTTAATCGTGTGGAGATGGCTGATACCAAGCTTGGAATTATTACTTCTTCCACATGTTATCAGTATGCAAAAGAAGTATTTGGAGAACAGGCAAGTATTTTAAAGATTGGTCTTGTAAATCCATTACCGGATCAGCTTATTTTAGATTTTGCAGCAAAGGTAGAAAAACTTGCGATTATTGAAGAATTGGATCCGATTTTAGAGAATCACTGTAAAGAACTTGGACTGACTGTTACAGGAAAAGATACTCTTCCAATGGAAGGGGAATTCTCACAGAATCTGATTGCTGAGAAGTTAGGAGTAGAGATTCCGGCACATAAAGAACTTGGCGAAACTCTTCCGGGAAGACCGCCGGTTATGTGTGCAGGCTGTCCACACAGAGGGCTGTTTTATACATTGTCCAAGAATAAATGTACAGTTCTCGGTGATATTGGATGCTACACACTTGGTGCTGTTGCACCGCTTAGTGCGATGGAAATGACTCTTTGTATGGGTGCTTCGATTAGTTCTATTCATGGTTTTAACAAAGCACTTGGCAAAGAAAGTGAAGGAAAGACTGTAGCCGTTATCGGAGATTCTACATTTATGCATTCCGGAATGACAGGACTTGCTAATATTGCTTATAATCAGAGTAATTCCACTGTAATTATTCTTGATAACTCTATTACCGGAATGACAGGTCATCAGCAGAATCCGACAACAGGTTACAATATTAAAGGAGATCCAGCAGGAAAGATTGATTTAGAAAGTCTGTGTCGTTCCATGGGATTTAACAGGGTTCGCGTGGTAGATCCATATGATCTTACTGCTTGTGACACAGTGATCAAAGAAGAATTAGCTGCAGAAGAACCATCTGTAATTATTAGCCGTCGTCCTTGTGCGCTCTTAAAATATGTAAAACATAATCCACCATTAAAGGTTGAAAAAGAAAACTGCGTAGGATGTAAATCATGTATGCGACTTGGCTGCCCTGCTATCAGTATAAAGGATAAGAAAGCAGTCATCGATACAACATTATGTGTAGGCTGCGGCGTATGCCAGCAGTTATGCAAGTTTGATGCATTACAGGCATAGGAGGACAGGCGAAATGACAAAGAATATTATGATTGTCGGTGTAGGAGGACAGGGTTCCCTTCTTGCCAGCAAGTTATTAGGACATTTGCTTTTATCAGAAGGTTATGACGTAAAGGTTTCTGAAGTTCATGGAATGAGCCAGAGAGGTGGAAGCGTTGTTACATATGTAAGATTTGGAGATAAAGTATATTCTCCGATTATTGATAAAGGAGAGGCAGATTTCATTGTTTCTTTTGAAAAGTTAGAGGCTGCCCGTTATGTAGAATATTTGAGACCAGAGGGAAGAATTGTTGTAAATACACAGGAAATTGATCCAATGCCGGTTATTACCGGTGCGGCACAGTACCCTGAAAATCTTATCGAAAAGATGGAAGCTTTAGGAATTAAAGTAGATGCGATGGATTGTCTGTCCTTAGCAGAAGAAGCAGGTTCATCAAAAGCAGTAAATATTGTTTTAATGGGCAGACTGTCTAAATACTTTGATATTCCAGTAGAAAAGTGGCAGAAAGCAATCGAGGAATGTGTTCCGGCAAAGTTTGTTGAACTCAATCACAAGGCATTTGCACTTGGAAGAGGCGAAGAATAGAAGAAAATGAAATCATTATAAATTAAGTGACAACAGGAGAAAGAGAAGAATGGGAAATTATTATCAACCAGAGATTGAAACGATGCCGGTAGAGAAACTGCAGGCTTTACAGAGTGAAAGACTTGTAAAGCAGGTAAAGTATGTATATGATCATGTAGAATTTTATCGCAATAAAATGAAAGAAGCAGGAGTAGAACCAGAAGATATAAAAGGAATCGAAGATCTTCATAAACTTCCTTTCGTTACTAAAGATGATTTGAGAGATCAGTATCCATACGGTTTTCTTGGGGTACCATTATCTGAATGTGTGAGAATGCAGTCTACAAGTGGTACAACAGGTCGTCGAGTAGTTGCTTTCTATACACAGGAAGATATTAATATTTGGGAGGATTGCTGTGCGCGTGCAATCATGGCAGCTGGTGGAACAAAAGATGATGTATGCCATGTAGCCTACGGTTATGGACTCTTTACCGGCGGAGCAGGTCTGCATGGAGGCTCTCATCGAGTGGGCTGTATGACACTTCCAATGTCTTCAGGTAATACAGAAAGACAAATTCAGTTTATGGAAGATTTAGGATCTACCATTCTTTGCTGTACTCCTTCTTATGCTGCAAGCCTTGGAGAATCAATTAATGAAGGCGGACATAGAGAGAATATCAAGTTAAAGGCAGGTATTTTTGGAGCAGAGCCATGGACAGAGGAAATGCGTCATAATATCGAAGAATCTCTTGGTATCAAAGCATATGATATTTATGGACTGACCGAGATTTCCGGTCCGGGTGTATCCTTTGAATGTGAAGAGCAGAAAGGAATGCATATACAGGAAGATCACTTCATTCCTGAGATTATTAATCCAGATACAGGAGAAGTTCTTCCAGAAGGAGAAATCGGCGAGTTAGTATTTACCTGTATTACAAAGAAAGCCTATCCATTACTCCGTTACCGCACAAGAGATTTATGTTATCTTACAAGAAAGAAATGTTCCTGTGGACGTACCCATATCCGTATGCATAAACCAATGGGCAGAAGCGATGATATGATGGTAGTAAAAGGTGTTAATGTATGGCCATCTCAGATTGAAGCTGTTTTATTAAAACAGGGATATCAGGCAAACTATCAGATTTTAGTAGATCGTATTGGTAATAACGATACAATCGAAGTTCAGGTAGAGATGACACCGGAAATGCAACAGGAAGATGTTGCTATCGCAGCTAGAGAAAAGAAAATCGTACATGGTTTAAAGAATATGCTTGGAATCAAAGTAGATGTCAGCATCTTAGAGCCAAAGACTATTACAAGAAGCGAAGGAAAAGCGGTTCGAGTAGTCGATAAGAGAGATCTCTATAATAAATAATCTTAGTAAATTTCGTATAGACGAAAAAAGAAAAAATAATACATCCCATCTGCTCTGTAGTCGCTGTGTTTAAGATGCTCGCCCGCATCTTAAACACGCTCCGAAGCCGCATCTGGGATGTGTTATTTTTTTCTTTTTTCTAGCTAATCTAAATCTACAGTTGGGCAAAGTGGAATGTACCAGCAGGATATGACTTTCCAGGAAATTAATTTCTAAAGAACTGACACATTCTTCTGGAGATTTTCATTCCAAATAAAAGCCACAGATTTCTGGAAAAACTCCTTGTTTTTTCCACACAAAATTCTGATTTCATCTGGAGCCAGCAAACAGAAACCCAGAAACTTTATATAGAATAAAATGTGATGTCGGAGCAAGTAAAAATGCCGGTCGGGCATTTTCTACGATGCGACTATCTTCACATTTTATTCTATATAAAGTTTCTGGGTTTCGTTTCTTTAGTCTATCAAATCAGGATTGTAAAAGATTTTTTGCATTCTGAGAAAGAATCTGTTCGAGTTCTTTTTTTGTAAAAGCCATATGGGAGATTCTTTTTACATAGTCTTTCTGGTCTTCCCAAGGAGAATCTGTTCCGAAAAGAACTTTATCCGTACCATGCTTTCTAGCGAGGCGGACAAAGTCATCCGGATGTAGATTATAGGAAAGATAAGGACTTTTTGAACATTCGGGAAGAGGAGTTATTGGACCGTAAGAGAAAGCAGTGTCGAAATAGACGGGTGCACCGGCAAGGTCACTTTCTACCTCCTTCCAGCAGCCCCAGTTTCCCATATGTGCAAGAACCAGCTTTTCTGGAGCAACTTCTTTTAATAATTTTAAAATATGAGCAACAGAAGAATAATTGTGGTCATAAATACCAATATCAATGCCAGCATGGACTAATGTAATAAGCCCCTGTGAAGAAGCCTCATCAATGATACGCATCATACGAATATCATCAAGATTTACATTTTGATATGCAGGGTGTAATTTGATACCGGGAATGCCAGCCTGTTTTAATCGCAGAAGTTCTTCTTTATAGTTTACATAATCAGGATGCATTCCTCCAAAAGTAATGATCTTCATATCAAGAAGATATTCTTTTTGCATGATCAATGAGGAATTAACCTTTTCTACCTGTCCGGGTTTTGTCATGACAGGCAGATTTACAGAATAGTCAATATCGGCCTCTTTCATAGAAGAAAAGAGACCGATAACGGAGCCGTCTGTATGTGGAGGGATGCATCCAGTATGTGCAAGGTGATTCACAATCTTTTCGGAAGATTTATCCGGAAAGGTGTGGGTGTGAAAATCGATAATCATAATCTGCCTCCAACAGTGCACATTTATTTATATGATTTGGCAAGTTTTTCGAATGCAGCGAGAGAGCGTTCAACCTGCTCGGTAGGGACACAGTAAGAGATTCTTGCGTGTCCAGGACATCCGAAGCCGGTTCCTGGTACGATTAAAAGATTATGCTCTAATTTTGCTTTTTCGCAAAAGGCAATATCGTCATCAATTAACGTACGAGGGAACATATAGAAGGTTCCGCCTGGTTCTACAACGTGATATCCCATGTCACGAAGTCCTTTTGTGAGAATATTTTTATTTGTCTCGTAGACGGAGATGTCAGAAGTTTCATTTGCACAAAGGGCACAGACTCTCTGGAATAATCCAGGAGCATTTACATAGCCAAGAGAACGGCCGGCACCTGCAATCGCAGCATAAACCAGTTCGTGATCGTCCATTTCATCTGGCACAACAACATATCCCATACGTTCTCCAGGAAGAGATAAAGATTTTGACCAGGAATAACATACTAAAGTATTATTATAGTACTTTGGAAGATAAGGAACAAAGGTACCTTCAAATGCAATCTCACGATACGGTTCATCAGCAATTAAATAAATTGGATGATGATACTCTGCTGACTTTGCCTCAAGGATTTCAGCAAGTTTCTTGATTGTTTCTTCAGAGTAGACTGCTCCGGAAGGATTATTAGGAGAGTTTACAAGAACTCCTTTTGTATGTTCGTTAATTGCTTCTTCAAACGCTTTAAAATCAATCTGGAAGGCTTCAATATCTGCAGGGATTAACTTCATAGATGCACCAGTCGCTTCAATGAATACTTTGTATTCAGGGAAGTATGGAGCAAATACGATAAATTCATCTCCAGGGCAGGCAAGACCGTTTAAGCAGCAGCATAAAGCAGCAGCAGCACCAACAGTCATGTAAAGATTATCCGCAGTAAAGGATGTCTGGAAGCGGGAGTTAAGGGAGTCTGCAATCATCTTACGAACACCGGCATCACCTTGTGCACTTGTATATCCATGAAGAATAACGGAATCCATCTCTTTTAGCAGTTTTATTGCAGTTTCATTTACACAGTCAGGAGCAGGAACACTAGGATTTCCAATGGAAAAATCAAAGACATTCTCTGCGCCTACTTCGGCAGCACGCTGTTTGCCATACTCGAATAATTCACGAATAACAGAACGCTGGGTGCCGAGAGCAACCATTTTTTCATTTAACATAATTTTATCCTCGTTTCTGTTTATTTTTACCATATAATGATAGTGCAAAAAAGGAAATCTGTCAACGAAGCATCGTAAATCAACTGGATGATTTATAGAAAAATCTTGTATACAATCTGTATATAAAATATTTTTTTGAACTGGTAAAAAAAGAGATGGAATGGCGAGATAGCGTTGACTTTTTTCACAAAATATGATACTTTATCATAGTGCAACACTTTAATAAATAAAAGTGAAAAAGAATTAGGAAAATTAAGAAATACAGACGCAGAGAAAGGGGTGTCTGTATTTTAAATATTTAAATTTTTTAAGAAAAGGATGGTAGCGTTATGCCAGTTACAGATTTACTTGAGAGAAATCATAAGCTTTACGGAGATGAGGTTGCTTTAGTAGAGTTGAATCCTACGATGAAGGATACAAGAAAGACAACATGGAAGGAATATGACCTTGTACAGCAGACCTCTTCTGTTCCATATCGTCGTGAGATTACATGGAGTGTTTTTGATGAAAAGGCGAATCGTGTGGCGAATATGTTATTAAGCCGAGGCGTTCAGAAAGGGGATCGCGTAGCAATCTTAATGTTTAACTGCCTGGAATGGCTGCCAATTTATTTTGGTATTTTAAAAACAGGAGCGATTGCTGTACCGTTTAATTTCCGTTTTGCCTCTGATGAGATTAAGTACTGTGCAGATTTGGCAGAAGTTCATGTGCTTTTCTTTGGACCGGAGTTTATTGGTCGAATTGAAGCAATTGAGGAAGAACTTAGCAAAGGGCGTCTTTTGATTTATGTAGGAGATGGCTGTCCGACATTCGCAGAAAGTTATCGAGAACTTGTAGCAGATTGTTCAAGTCAGGCTCCGTTAGTTCTTTTAGAGGATGAAGATGATGCAGCGATTTATTTTTCATCAGGAACAACAGGATTTCCGAAGGCAATTCTTCATAATCATGAAAGTCTTCTGCAGGCTGCCCAGATGGAGCAGAAGCATCATTTGACGAACAGAGACGATGTGTTTTTGTGCATTCCTCCGTTATATCATACCGGAGCAAAGTTCCACTGGATGGGCAGTCTTTGTGCAGGAAGTAAGGCGGTATTATTAAAGGGTACAACACCGGAGATCATTCTTGATGCAGTGTCAAAAGAACATTGTACGATCGTATGGCTTTTAGTTCCTTGGGCACAGGATATTTTAGACAGTCTTGACAGAGGAGATCTGAAGCTGGAGAATTATGAACTTTCGCAGTGGCGCTTAATGCATATTGGTGCACAGCCGGTACCACCATCATTAATTAAGCATTGGAAAGAATATTTCCCAAATCATTTATATGATACGAATTATGGACTTTCAGAATCTACAGGTCCAGGTTGTGTACATCTTGGAATAGAGAATATTAATAAAGTTGGAGCAATCGGAATTCCAGGATATCGCTGGTCCTGTAAGATTGTAGATGAAAATGGTACAGCACTTCCACAAGGAGAGGTTGGAGAACTTTGTGTGCAGGGCCCTGGAATGATGACCTGTTATTATAATGATCCAAAGGCGACTGCAGAGACACTTAAAGATGGATGGCTTTTTACCGGAGATATGGCAATGCAGGATGAAGACGGCTTTTATTTTCTTGTAGATCGTAAGAAGGATGTTATCGTAAGTGGAGGAGAGAATATTTATCCAGTACAGATTGAGAACTTTTTAAGTGCTTATGATAAAGTAAAAGACGTAGCGGTAATTGGTCTTCCGGATAAGCGTTTAGGAGAGATTACCGGAGCGATCATCTCTGTAAAAGACGGTATGGAATGTACAGAAGAGGAGATTGAAGAATATTGCATGAAGCTTCCACGTTATAAACGTCCAAAGAAGATTATATTTGCAGATGTACCTAGAAATGCAACCGGAAAGATTGAGAAACCTGCACTCCGTAAAAAATATGGAGCAGAATATCTCGTAGCACAACAGAATAGAGCTTAGTTACTATTTCATTTATTTAGAGGAAACAGACGAAAAAAAGAAACAATGTCATATCCCATCTGCTCTGTAGTCGCTGTGTTTAAGATGCTCACCCGCATCTTAAACACGCTCCGAAGCCGCATCTGGGATATGACATTGTTTCTTTTTTTCTGTGTTTTGGCTCCACATGGAATGAATGAAATAGTCTTTGGGGAGAGAAAGGGGGGAGAGGTCAGAAGGTCGTGGCTTACTGAAAGAAGCTAAAGGTGCAAACTATTAAGATGTGATGGAAAAATTTGAAGAAGCAGGCTTTGAAAATATAACACTTGAAGTAGAATATGACATTATTACGGGGGGGATAACTGATGATGGGGAAGTAAAATCTGTAACCGTAAATGATGATGGGAAGTTTGCTTCTGGAAAGGAATATCGTGCAGATGCCGAGGTGGTGATTACATATCATACATATCGAAGCAATAAGCCGAAATAGGAAAAAGAACGATGTGGGGATTGAGTTCATTTATGATGTATCTTGTCATAATAAACATTGCAGGATTTATACTGTATTTAGTGAATACACTGTTATATCGTATGACTGTTGACAGGCAGATAGATGCAGTAATTACAGTAGTATCTTTGCTTGGTGGATCATTAGGAATAGTTATTTTAATTCTTATTTTGATGAGAAAACTTATGTCAATAGTAAGCACACACCCCGTCTATAATCTATGATTTAGGCAGGGTTAGCGTTCTTGGTTTTTAATATAAGCTTCTACGGCTGCATTTGTTCTGTCACTTACAGAACAAATAAAATAACTATCCGACCAAAAATAAGGTTTCCAATAGTACGGTCTTAATTCTTCTGCAAACTCTCTCCGTAAACGTCGGGATGTTACTGTCTTATAATTATTCACAAGCTTTGACAGCTGGACCTGTGGCTTGGCTTCAAACAGGATATGGATATGGTCTTTGTCTGTATTGATCTCATGGATGATACTGTCCCAGCATTCTTCAATAACATAATAAGACAATCTTATGAGTTCATCCTTCAATTTTCCCTGTAGCACCGGATGACGGTACTTTGTTACAACAACTAAATGATATTCTAACAAGTAACAGCTGTGTCTATTTGTTTTATACAGGTTTTCTGCCATGGCAATGCTCCTTTACAACTAATTATAACTATAGTATAATATAATCAGCGTAAAAATCAAGTATTCAGAGAAAGGATGTTCTTCATGGCTACCGTATCTTATGGCTTAAGGATTACAAGTGCATACCATGTATTTGATGCAACGCTGCGTATCTACTGTAATGCCGTAAGATACTTTATGGAGATATCCAGTCTTCATTATGAAGAGCTCATCCTGCTTACTGGATACACAACAAACAGAGGAAAGCAGGTCACTGCACAGCAGCACCGCCAACAGTACATGGAACGGCTTACGCACAGTACGAAAGGTCGGGATGCGGTCTATAAGAAATTTGATAAGGATTTTTATAAATTCCCGTCCTACCTGCGCCGGGATGCCATCAATACTGCCGTAGGGAATATCTTTGCTTACCATTCCCAGTTAAAGAACTGGGAGAAGAACGGCAGGCAGGGAAGAAGGCCATTCCTCAAGAAAAATCCGGCAGCCATGCCGTGCTTTTATCGTGGAAACACATTCCGGCAGGATGGAACTTCTGTGAGCCTCAAGCTATTTAACGGGCATGATTGGGTCTGGGAGATTGTTCATATTCGGAAGACAGACTGGCAGTATGTGACCCGCCAGATGGCAGGATGGGTAGCTGCTCCGCCGGTGCTTGCGAAACGTGGACACCGTTATGAACTGCGGGTGGCATATACCCTCGCAAATAAGAAATTCCCACAATATAAGAAAGATAAGGATGTCTCCACAGTCCTTGGAGTAGACCTTGGCATCAATACAGATGCCGTGTGTTCTGTAGTCAGGAAAGATGGAACTGTCACCGGGCAGAAATTTATCAGCAGCCCCGTAGAAAAAGACCGGATGTATGGATTACTGAACACAGTAAAAAAGGCACAACAACAGGGCAATCACAAAATTCCCCGGTTGTGGAGATTTATCAACCATTATAACAGGACAGTCGCTATAAACACCGCACGGAACATCGTTGCTTACGCACAGGAGGCTGGTGCAGAAGTCATTGTGTTTGAACATCTTCAGATGCATGGCAAAAAGCGTGGTTCAGAGAAACAGCGGCTGTCTTTATGGCGGAAACGGGATATCCAGCACCGTGTAAAAGAGATGGCTGCCCGGAAAGGTATCCGTGTCTGTTATATCTGCGCAGTGAACACTTCCCGGCTTGCCTATGATGGCTCCGGGAAGATACTGCGTGGGAGAGAAGCTGGATTTTCCACAAATGAACTCTGCCGTTTTACCAATGGAAAGGTTTATAACTGTGACCTTTCGGCTTCAAAGAATATAGCGGCACGGTATTTTATACGTGTCCTCTTAAAATCAGTCTCTGCGAAGAGAATGTTGCAGGTTCAGGCAAAAGTCCCTGAACTTTGCAGACGGACCAGCTGCGTCCTGGCTACACTCATTCACTTCTCTGCGGTCCTTGGCACACTGAAGACAGCGTAAGCTGCCGCGTGACCAAGTGACTGAGGAAAAGCGGTATCTGTAGCCGGGCAGCCCATACCACCTAAAGTGGTAGTCAGACACCTCTTGTACTTGAGACATCTTTGGTCTGATGTGATGGGAAGCCCCACCTATAATCTCTAATTTAGGTGGGGAGGGTTCACGAGCACAAAATACTATTAGCATATTTAATCATTATTAATTTTGTGACTTTCGCAGCATTTGCCATTGATAAGATTGTTGCAATAGAACGCAAGCCAAGAATAAGAATAGTAACACTTCTAGGGCTGTCTTTCGTAGGCGGTTCTATAGGTGGGATAATTGCAATGTATTTGCTTAGACACAAGACGAGGAAAGATTATTTTACAGTGGGACTTCCTTTGATTATAGTTATGCAAATCGTTTTACTGTTTTATGTGATGAATGCAGCATGGTAAAAGATATTTGGTTTGTGATGAAAGAGACTCTGACTCATGAAGTCAGGGTCTCAAAATGTTTATAGAGATGATTTGTCTTTGGTGATTTCAGGTTTGTCTCGATCAAGAATGACATTCATATCGAGTAGACCGTATCAAGAAACAGCCGGAGATTTTGAAAGAGAAGGCTGTTAAGAAGCCGAAGGGATATAATGTATCCAAATATACGACAGAGGTCTTCCGTATGTTTTCGACAGATGAAGCGGTTGACGTGACTTTGCGCTGCGACAACTGTTGTATGAACGCTGTGGTAGATAAGTTTGGTAAGAAAGTAAAGACCAGTAGTGTTGGTGAGGAGCAGTTTCGGACAACGGTTAAGGTCTGCACAAGCCCGACCTTCTATCGCTGGGTATTCGGATCTTCAGGGAAGATAGTAATTGAAGGTCCAGTGGAAGTACGCAATGCATACATAAAGATGTTGCAGAAGTCCTTGGATAGCATGAATTAAATAAAAAATGTGTGAAGGTGTTGCCTGATAGCGACACCTTCTTCTTTTGGCACAAAAAGTGTTTGTAGACCACGAACGCCGGGGCATTCTTGAATCTATAATGACAATATCGCAGGTGGAAACAAATTGTTTCCAGTATAGATTTAGAGGTAGTGTCAAGTAAGTTATGAAAAAACAGAGCCAAAGAAAAAGGCTCATTGAACCTTGAAAATTGTAAACATTTTTAGACAGTGGGTACTCATAGTTTATCGTGTACCTAAAAATTATTGAATACATTCCTTCTGGAGCCAACAAACAGAAAATAAAAAGAATAGCCCATCGCAACTGTAATGTAAGAGCAAGTAAAAATGCCGGACAGGCATTTTCTGCGCAGTGATATCTTTACAGTTGCAATGGGCTATTCTTTTTATTTTCGTCTGCTCTCTTCCCAATGAATCAAATAGCAAATGGAATCGAAGGATATGTTAACCAATATCTTTCTTTTATGATTATTTCAGAAACAGCCTTTTTGTCTTCTTCTGTTACAATATCCTGACCAGAGTCAGATTTTTTTGAAAGAAAGAAGGAGAATAGAGGTTTTTCCTTACTTAATTCCTTAAAGATTTCCCCAGATTTAAAGTTCTCTATATCAGATGCAGAATAATAATAATGTACGGCATAGGGGAGTTTTCGGATTCTAAGCTGCTTAAATACATCGGTGGAAGGTGCCGGGTGTTTATGATTATTTTTATTATAAGCCACAGAAATAAAAAGATTTTTTGTCAGCTTTGCGGCATCGAGGAATTTTTCTGTTAAGCAGGAAGCGGGACAAAACAAGAAGAATGCACAGTCTTTTTCTTTTTTTATAAATGGAAGCAGTTTCCATGCATTTTTTTCGATAAAAAGTATAAAACAGTGGGTTCCGTTCTTTTTTGCGCTGGTAATCTGTGCTTTATATTGTGCTGCTTTTTTTTCATAACAGATTCCATCAATTGACAACTTAAAAGCCCAGAGAGCATTAAAAATGCTCTCTGGGGAGTGTAGCTGTGTATTTTTTGAGGCGGTAAAAAGACTATTATATCCAATATTCATTGCGAAAGTAACCAGATGTTCCGTATTTATTTTAGGAAGGATATCATGGAAAAGCTGGTAATATCCGCTTTGTGTATCCTGAAGTTTTTCGGGCGTGATATGTAGAAGATACTTTTCCAAAGGACTGTCTGGTTTTTCTAAAAGCTGTTTTGTTAAAGTATGGATGGTCTGTGCCGGATCTTGTTTTAATGCTTTTATCTGTTTGCGGATATAAGACTCCGCTAAAGTTTTAGATACAATATTTATGTTTTTACCTGCCATAAGATTACATCCTCCCGTATGGTTATTTTCCAAGTGCGGTTTTTTGTGTTACTGTATTGGTCTTGTCGTAGCAGGCAAAGGTATTTTCAATTAGTGCAGTGTCTGGTTTCTTTGTAAAAAGACTGACAACTGGTACAATGATTAATCCGGCGAGCATTGCAAATGCACCACAGTTAATCGGGGACTGCAATAATGCTGGGAAATGAGATCCTGCAACGAGATTCAGAACCATGATTATACACCCGAATATGAAAGATGTCCAGCAAGCTGCCTTTGTTGTTTTCTTCCAGTAGAGGGAGTAGAGGAACGGTGCAAGGAAAGAGCCTGCAAGTGCACCCCAGGAAATTCCCATTAACTGTGCGATAAATGTAACGGCGCTCTTGTACTGGATGATTGCGATGATTGCAGAAATTGCAATAAAGATGACAATAAGTACGCGGATACAAAATACCTGTTTTTTATCACTCATTTCTTTTACGATATTATCTTTGATCAGGTCGATTGTCAGTGTGGAACTTGAGGCAATGACCAAAGAAGATAAGGTAGACATTGAGGCGGATAATACAAGAATAACGACAAGAGCAATCAATAAGGGATGTAAATTTTCAAGCATTGTCGGAATGATAGAGTCATATCCGTTAGCAGCAATATCGATTTTATCAGAGAAAAGACGGCCAAAGCCACCTAAGAAGTAACATCCTCCAGAAACAACTAATGCAAAAAAGGTAGAGATGATGGTTCCTTTTTTGATGGAATCTTCATTGTCAATTGCATAAAATTTCTGAACCATCTGTGGAAGTCCCCATGTACCAAGAGAAGTGAGGATTACAACAGAAAGCAGACTAAGTGGATCAGGTCCGAAGAAAGATCCAAAAATTCCGGGAGTGGAGGATACAGCAGGATCACTTATATGTCCAAGACCATCTAAAGCTGCCATAAATCCACCTTTGCTGTTAAGTACAGCAATGATAATAGCTGCAATTCCGGCAAGCATGATAATTCCCTGAATAAAGTCGTTGATTGCTGTTGCCATATATCCACCTGCGATAACATAAATCGCAGTAAGAATTGCCATGAGGACAATGCATACAGAATAATCAATATGAAATGCCATTCCAAATAAACGGGAAAGACCGTTATAAAGGGAAGCGGTATACGGAATCAGGAAAATAAAAATGATGATTGATGCGGCTATTTTCAGAGAATTACTTTGGAAACGTTCTCCAAAGAACTGCGGCATTGTTGCAGAGTCAAGGTGCTGTGTCATGATTCGGGTACGTCGTCCGAGAATCACCCATGCAAGGAGGGAGCCTATAAGAGCATTACCGATACCGGCCCATGTTGCTGCGATACCGAAACGCCAGCCAAACTGTCCGGCATAACCGACAAAAACAACAGCAGAAAAATAAGAAGTTCCGTAAGCAAAGGCAGTAAGCCATGGTCCAACAGAACGTCCTCCAAGAACAAAGCCATTTACATCGGTTGCCTTCTGCCGACAGACAAAACCGATGGTAATAAGTACAATAAAATAAGCAATTAAGATTAGTAACTTCATACATTTTTCCTCTCTTTGTAATATGTACGCTCGGAGTCTTTATGGTATCAGTACTTTTATGAGTGATTTTTCATTAACAGTACAAGAAGATTCTAAGAGTACATGAATAATAGAATTACTTTTACACTTTAACTGTGCAAACTACAAAAACTTTAACACATAAAATTGAAAAAGTCAATAAAAATTAACAATCGAATCTTTGCGTTTCGTTGATTCGTCTGTAAACTCCTTTATTTTTGGTATAATAGCAAAAATAACATCATAATATATTAAAGAATCAAGGTAATTGCGGTAAAAACAAATAGTTTTTTGCGTTATCTAACTTTCAAGAATGCCGAGGCATTCTTGAATGTAATTTACAGGAGGATGTTGTATGTCAAATATTAATGTAGCGATTGCGGATGATAATGAGCGAATTCGGCAGAATTTACAGGAGATTATTTCTAAAGAGAAGGATATGACACTCGTGGGGAGTGCCTCGGATGGTCTTGACACTTTGTCTATGATAAGGACAAGTCATCCGGATGTTGTACTGTTAGATATTATTATGCCTAAAATGGATGGGCTGAAAGTTCTTGAAGAAATAAACAAAGATGAAAGCAGCTTAAAAAAACCGGCATTTATTATTTTGACAGCATTAGGGCAGGAAGAAGTAATGGAAGAAGCAATAGGATTAGGCGCTGAGTATGTTATACTGAAACCTTTTGAAAGGACTTCGTTAATTAAAAAAATACGTCAGATAAAAAATGGAAAACTCCTATCTGATCAGGAAAAGTTTATTAAGCTAGAAGAAGAACATCAGGATGAAAAATACCGTTTAGAAATTATTGTAACGAATGTTATTCATGAAATAGGGGTGCCGGCACATATTAAAGGGTATCAGTACTTAAGAGATTCTATCATTATGTCAGTAAATGATATGGACATATTAAATTCTATTACGAAACAGTTGTATCCAACAATCGCAAAAATGCATAATACAACACCATCAAGAGTAGAGAGGGCGATTCGTCATGCGATTGAAGTGGCATGGAATAGAGGAAAAATGGATACGATTAATGAATTATTTGGATATTCTATTCAGGCAGGAAAAGGAAAGCCAACCAATTCAGAATTTATTGCGTTAATTGCGGACAAAATTCGTTTGGAATATAAAGGGAAAATAAAAAGTTCTGCAGTCATGTGATTTAAAATTATATAAAAAAGATGAATGGGGAGGAAAATGAATATGAAAAACGAAAAAAAGATCAAAGTGCTAGTAGCAGATAATTCAGAATTTGCCCGAAATAATTTAAAAAAATTTTTAGAAAATAATGAAAAAATACAGTTGTTAAATATTGCAGATAACGGAAAAGATGCTTACCGAGTCATTATTGATGAAGTTCCGGATATTGTTCTTATTGATGTTATCTTACCGGTTATGGACGGATTTACTGTTATTGAAAAAACAAATGGAAACAGAAGTATTAAGAAAAAACCGATATTTATCGTTATTTCCTCTATGGGAAATCAATCAATGGTAGAATATGCCTGTAAATTAGGAGTACATTATTATATAATGAAGCCTTATAATTTAGACAGTGTGATACACCGTATTTTTCAGGCAATGCTTGTACGAAGAAAAGCAGAGCTGCAAATAAAGGAAAAAGAGAGAAGATATTCGATGCAGAAATATGGCATGAATCAATATACGGAAAACACATTGGAAAATGATGTGACACATATTATAAGAGAAATTGGTATACCGGCTCACATTAAAGGATACCAATATATAAGAGAAGCGATTATGATGACAGTAAATGATATCAATCTATTGAATTATATTACAAAGCTTCTCTATCCAACAATTGCTAAAAAATATAAAACAACTTCAAGCAGCGTAGAGAGAGCAATCCGTCATGCAATCGAGGTAGCATGGAACAAGGGGCAGATTGATGTTCTTGAAGATATGTTTGGCTATACGATTAGTGCAGGAAAAGGAAAACCAACAAACTCGGAATTTATTGCACTTATCGCAGATAAACTACGATTAGAATATAGAATGAATGCATAATTAAACTAGGGAAGACAAAAAAAGAAGAATTCTCTTTCCTGTTCTTTAACGAAAGAAATCGTAATTGTATAGCTATTTCTTTTATGTTATGATGTTAGGGTCAAAAGGTATTTTGCCTTACTAAAAATAAAAAACAGGATGGAGAAAACTATGAAGAAGATACTATTTGCCAGTGCAGAATGTGCTCCGTTTGTAAAGACAGGAGGATTAGGTGCAGTAGTCGGCTCTCTGCCAAAGCAGTTAAATCATAAAAAATATGATGTAAGGGTTGTTTTACCGGGGTATCATTGTATTGATAAAAAGTGGCGTGATCAGATGGAAACGGTTGTGACTTTTCCTATGTATCTTGGCTGGAGAATGCAGACAGTGACCGTAAAAACATTAAGTTATGAAGGAATTATTTATTATTTCATTGAAAATAACTTTTATTTTTGCGGAGATTCCCCATATTATGACATGTGGGTAGATATAGAGAAGTTCAGTTATTTTTCTAAAGCAGTACTTGAGATGTTATCCTATCTTGATTTTGAACCGGATATTATTCATTGCCATGACTGGCAGTCTTCTTTAGTGCCGGTATTTTTAAAAGCATTTTATTGTGCCGACCCATTTTATCGTAATATTAAAACTGTGATGACAATACATAATTTAAAGTTTCAGGGAATTACGGAAATCGACCGTTTAAAAGATATAACCGGTCTTCCTGACGATATGTTTACTTACGACAAACTAGAATATAATAATTCGGCAAATCTTTTAAAGGGTGGACTTGTTTTTGCAGATAAGATCACAACAGTAAGTAAAACATATGCGGAGGAGATTAAACAGCCAGAATATGGAGAGGGATTAGATAGTGTGCTACAGCATAGAAGTGATGATCTTTGCGGAATTGTCAACGGAATTGATTATGATATCTATAATCCTTCTACAGATGAATACATTCCTTGCCATTATGATGATAAAACCTTTGATAAAGGAAAGAAAAAGAATAAAGCATCTCTTCAGGCAAAAACAGGTCTTCCAAAGAAGAGAACAGCATTTACATTAGGAATTGTTTCAAGATTGACTGAACAGAAAGGCTTTGCACTCTTTTCTTATATGATGGAACGTCTCATGAAGAAGCCGGTACAGCTTTACGTATTAGGCGATGGGGAAGAGGAATATCGAAATATGTTTCTTTCCTATCAGGAACAGTACCCGGATAAAGTATATGTACAATTAGACTATACCGATGAAATGGCAAAATACATCTATGCTGGCTGCGATGCGATATTAATGCCATCACGCTTTGAACCATGTGGACTTTGTCAGCTTATGTCCCTTCGTTACGGAGCAGTTCCGATCATAAGAAAGACAGGAGGTCTTAAAGATACCGTAAGCATCTATAATCCAAAGAGCAAAACTGGAACCGGTTTTGGATTTACAGATTATAATGCAGAAGGGTTCTTAGATGCGATTCTTGCAGCCTTAGATGTCTATAAAAAGAATCCAGAAGAATGGAAAAACCTTACTGCAAAAGGAATGAGGAAAAACTATTCATGGAAAGCATCTTCCAGAAAATACGAAAAATTATATTCTGATTTGTAGATTTGGTGTAGACGAAAAAAGAAAGAATACCCTATCCCAGATGCGACTACAGAGCAGATGGGATAGGGTATTCTTTCTTTTTTCGTCTATTACCAAATCTATAGATCAGAAATTTCTTTGATACCGCTGATATCCGGATCAATGAGCATGGAGTAATTCGTATGATAAATGACGTATCCTGGTTTTGCCTGAGGCGGTTTCTTTAAGTTTCGTCGTTCGGTGTAATCGACCTCAACCTTCGGAGCATTTTTCCCTTTAGAGTAGTGAGCGGCAAGTCTTGCGGCCTCTTCGTAGGTACGGTCGGGAAGTTCATTTACGGTTCCGAGCTTTACGATGACGTGAGAACCTGCCATTTTCTTAGCATGAAACCACATATCTTTTCCGTTAGCGAATTTAAAAGATAATTCGTCGTTCTGGAAGTTGTTTTTTCCGACATACATATGGAATCCATCAGAAGAAATATAGTGAAGTGGTTTACTTTTTCCCTGACGCTTTTTTTGATTTCTGCCATGACGTTTCATGTAACCGCACTCGATTAATTCTTCTTTGATCATAGCAAGGTCATTTTCATCGCGGGCGATTTCTAAAGCGTTACTTACAGATTCCAAATGTGATAGTTCGGCAAAGGTTTCTTTTGTAAGAGTACTTAATGCTTCATAAGTACGTTTTAACTTTCCATAGCGGTCAAAATATTTTTTGGCATTTTCCATCGCATTTAAGTCGGGGTCAAGTGGGATCGTGATTTCTTTGCCATCATAATAGTTTATACATTTTAATTCTTTTTGATGAGGGGCTGCTTCATAGCCGTAAGTGTGAAGAAGCTCTCCGTATATTTTATATTTTTCTTTTTTGTCTGTATCTTTTAACTGTTTTAGCTGCAGGTCATATTTTTTCGCAGTACGCTCTAACGCATTTTGCACGATATGGCGTAGGTCAACGGACTTTTGGCGGATACGGGTCACAACTTCTTTTTGTGCGTAAAAGGTTTCTAATACTTCAGAGATGGAAGGATATTCTTCCGTAGTTAAATCACTGAACATGGAAAATGTAAACGCACCGAATTCTTTTGGAGCTTTTCCTTCGTAAATAATATTTGGAGAAAAAGCGTGTGTTTCTATCTGGTTTTTCAGACGGACGAGTTCACCGTAAAGGGAACTTTGCTGCACTGGGGTAAGAGAAGCAACAGCAGAATCTCCATCGATGTCGGCGCGGTAGCAGATTTCATTGGCAAGCACAGGACTGATACCGGAAATACTGCCATAGACTGCTTTTTGTACAGAAACTGGTTTGACAAGCAGTGTATTTTCCATCCATTCAACAGATAGATCATTAAGAGAAATCTTACCTTTTCCTGGAGGGGCGATATAAGTTCTTCCTGGTAGAACTTCTCTTACAGAACTTACCTGATTGGAAATATGTTTGATACTGTCGATAATCATGTTTTTTTCATCAATAAAAATAATATTACTGTGTTTTCCCATGATTTCGATAACCATTTTTTTACGGCACGTATCACCAAGTTCATTTAAATGTTCGATCGTGATTTCAACGATTCGTTCCATACCAGGTTGTGTAATTTCGATAATTCTTCCGTTACTGATATATTTTCGAAGCAGCATGCAGAAGTTTGGGGCGGTCATAGGATTTGCCTTTGTCTTTGTAGTAAAATAGATAAGTGGAAGACTTGCTCCAGCAGAAATCAGTAGTCGATAGGTTTCTTTATTATTTTTTACAACAAGAAGCAGTTCGTCCGCTTCCGGCTGATAGATTTTGTAGATGCGTCCGCCAGTAAGCAGGCGGTTCATATCATATACAATATTGGCTATTACAACGCCATCAAAAGCCATAGTAAAATTCCTCCTGAAATAATATTTATACTTTTAAATAATCCATGCAAAAGAAATGTATCTGCTTTGCATGAAAAATATAAAAGTATAGAATGATATTGCAGCAAAAATATCTGAAAAACAGTAGGATTTGCAGCCTTTTCATGATACCATAGATAAGAAGGGAATGTCAAAACGTCAGGCATACTTGCATGGAAAATGAGAATGTGATATGTTGGATAAAAGAACGAAAATATAGAAGGAGGCATATTATGGGAAAAGCAGAAAATGGAGAAATCAGAGAAGTTACAGCAAATATCTGGGAGGACAGAAAGCATCATTTATGGTTCCCGATTAGTTTTACAAAATATACAGTGGGGAATGGAAGATTATATGTAAATAGCGGATTTCTTTCTTCAAGAGAAGATGAGTGTCTGTTATATCGTATTACAGATATTACATTATACCGCAGTCTTCCACAGCGTATTTTTGGAACAGGAACGATTGAGCTTCACACAAAAGACCGTTCCACCCCAGTTATCCGTCTGGAGAATATTGCGAAGTCTGCGCAGGTAAAGAGAGTGCTGAGTGATCTTATTGAGAAGGAAAGAGAAGATAAAAAGGTAGTAGGAAGAGATATGTATGGGGCGGTAAGTCACATTGATCCTGTTGAATTTGATGGAGATGGAGACATGGATGACCATAATTTCAATTAATTTTACAGGAATCAATTAGAAAAAGTTCTGTTCTCTGGTTGACAAAATGGGCGGTCACGAGTATAATCATAAACAGTTTTAATGCGTTACCACTTTATTGTGACAGAGTGTTTAAAGGGCAAGAAGATTGTCACAAAAGAGTCTGTGAATGCAGGCTCTTTCTTTTATTTTTTTATGAGAATAGCTCAGATAATTTTATAAAAGCGGTGAATGAGATTTTAATTTAGGAGGATAACATTAATGAAAGAAAAACTGCTCCACACTCCAGAGGGAGTAAGAGATATTTATAACTCAGAATGTAAGAGAAAGTCAGCGGTGGAGAAGCGGATTCATCATATATTAGAGCTTTACGGTTATCAGGATATTGAGACACCAACATTTGAATTTTTTGATATATTTAACAGTGATACAGGAACTGTAAGTTCTGTAGAAATGTTTAAGTTCTTTGATAGAAATAATAATACGTTAGTGCTTCGCCCGGATATGACGCCTTCCATTGCGAGAAGTGTGGCAAAGTATTATAGTGCCTGTGAATTCCCGCTTCGTCTTTCTTATCGCGGGAATACATTTTTAAATAACAGAAGTTATCAAGGTAAGCTTACTGAGAAGACGGAGATGGGAGCGGAACTTATTAATGATGACAGTCCGGAAGCAGATGCAGAGGGAATCATCATGATGATTGACTGTTTCCTTGCAGCAGGTCTTACGGATTTTCGTATAGATATCGGGCAGGCAGAGTTTTATAAAGGAATTATGGATGCGTTAGAAGCTTCTGAGGAAGTTAAGGAGCAGATTCACGAATATATCGAGAATAAGAATGCTCTTGGAATGGAAATTCTTTTATCGGATTTATCTATGAAAGATTGTTATCGTAACATTCTGCTTGAGTATAATGATTTATATGGTGATGTTACCATGCTTGAAAAGGCAAAGAAGCTTACGATAAATCCTCGTTGTCAGGCGGCAATTGCCAGATTAGAGGAAGTTTATGAAGTGTTAAAGCTTTACGGATATGAGAAATATGTAAGTTTTGATCTTGGCATGGTGAACCATTTTGATTATTATACAGGAATTATTTTCCGGGGATATACTTATGGAACTGGAGATGCGATTGGAAAAGGTGGACGTTATGATAACCTTTTAGCGCAGTTTGGTAAGGAAGCAAGTGCCAGCGGATTTACCATTTTGATTGATGATGTACTATCTGCATTAAGCCGCCAGAATATCAGCATTTCCTTAAAAGAATATGCCTATTCTTTACTTCTTTATAAATCAGAGGACAGACAGAATGCGATTCCGTTAGTTGTAAAGTTAAGAGATGCCGGAGTGCGGACGGAACTCGTTTCCATGACAGAAGGAAAGACGTTAGAAGAATATCTTGCTTTTGGAAAGAATCAGGGAGCAGAAGGAATCCTCTATTTAGATGGGGAGAATGTCACTGTTTATGATATGGCTTCCGGAGAGCAGGAGACAAAGACATTACAGGAATTCAGGGAGGAATATTAAGATGCGCTATTTAACATTTGCTCTGGCAAAGGGAAGACTTGCCAATAAAACAATGGATATGTTTGAAAAACTTGGTATTACCTGTGATTCCATTCGTGATAAAGAGACAAGAAAGCTTATTTTTGTCAATGAAGATTTAAAGCTTAAGTTTTTCTTAGCGAAGGCTTCTGACGTTCCTACTTATGTAGAGTACGGTGCAGCGGATATCGGTATCGTAGGAGAAGATACGATTCTTGAAGAGGGAAGAAACCTTTACGAAGTAATGGATCTTGGCTTTGGAAAGTGTAAGATGTGTGTCTGTGGACCGGAAAGTGCAAGAGAAAAGTTACAGCATGGAGAGCTTATTCGTGTAGCTTCTAAGTATCCAAGCATTGCTAAAGATTATTTTTATAATAAAAAGTTTCAGACCGTAGAGATTATCAAGTTGAATGGTTCGGTTGAGTTAGCTCCGATTGTTGGACTTTCTGAGGTCATTGTCGATATCGTGGAGACTGGTTCTACATTAAGGGCAAACGGGCTTACAGTCTTAGAGGAAATTTGTGATCTTTCTGCCCGTATGGTAGTAAATCAGGTAAGTCTTAAGATGGAACAGGAGAGAATCCGTAAACTGATTTATGACCTGCGTAAACTGAAGCAGCAATAGATGGTTAAAAATAGAAACAAAAATAAATTAGAACATTCCAGAGGAAAAGAAAATGAGAGTTTTAAAGGTAAATAAAGAAAATACAAAAAATATTTTAAGTGATTTATTAAAGAGAAGCCCAAATAACTATGACCAGTATGCCGGAACAGTACAGGGTATTTTAGACGAGATTAAGGAAAAGGGAGATGAAGCTCTTTTTGCTTACACAGAAAAGTTTGATAAATGTAAGCTGACAAAAGATACGCTTCAGGTAACAGAGGAAGAAATCAAGGCAGCATATGAAAAAGTAGATGATTCTTTAGTAGAAGTTATCCGTAAATCTCTTGTGAATATTCGTGAGTATCACGAGAAACAAAAGAGAAATAGTTGGTTTGATGCCAAACCGGATGGTACGATTCTTGGTCAGAAGATGACAGCTTTAGCTTCTGTTGGCGTGTATGTACCGGGTGGAAAGGCAGCATATCCGTCTTCTGTACTTATGAATATTGTACCGGCAAAGGTAGCTGGAGTAGAAAAAATCGTGATGGTTACTCCTCCAAATAAAGATGGAGAAGTAACACCGGCAACATTAGTAGCAGCAAACGAAGCAGGTGCTACTCATATTTATAAAGTTGGTGGAGCGCAGGCAATCGGTGCATTAGCTTATGGAACAGAATCAATTGAAAAAGTTGATAAGATTGTAGGTCCTGGAAACATTTATGTTGCTCTTGCCAAAAAAGCAGTATATGGACATGTAAGTATTGATTCTATTGCAGGACCAAGTGAGATTCTTGTTCTTGCCGATGATACGGCTAATCCGCACTATGTTGCAGCAGATTTACTTTCACAGGCAGAACATGATGAACTTGCCAGCGCGATTTTAGTGACAACAAGTAAAACACTTGGTGAGAAAGTGCAGGAAGAGATTGAAGGTTACTTAAAGAAGTTATCAAGAGCAAAGATTATTGAAAAATCTCTTGAAAACTTTGGCTATATTTTAGAGGCAGAGACATTAGATGAAGCGTTAGAAGTAGTAAATGTGATTGCGTCCGAACATCTTGAAATCGTAACGGCCAATCCATTTGAAGTAATGACTAAAGTAAGAAATGCCGGAGCTATCTTTATCGGAGAGTACAGCTCAGAACCACTTGGTGACTATTTTGCAGGACCAAACCATGTTCTTCCTACAAATGGAACAGCGAAGTTCTTCTCTCCGTTAAATGTCGATGATTTCGTAAAGAAATCAAGTATTATTTATTATTCAAAAGATGCTTTGAAAGCGATTCATAATGATATAGAAACATTTGCAAAAGCGGAAGGATTGACAGCGCATGCAAATTCTATTGCTGTTCGTTTTGAAGAGGAGGAGTAGAGATGCCAGAAAGAAAAGCGCGTGTTGAGAGAAATACCAGTGAGACAAAGATTGTTGTTGAGTTGAATTTAGATGGCAGTGGAAAGTATGACATTGATACAGGAATCGGTTTTTTTGATCATATGTTAAATAGTTTTGCACGTCATGGCTTTTTTGATCTGACCTGCAAAGTAGATGGAGATTTAGAGGTCGATTGTCACCATACGATTGAAGATACAGGTATTGTACTTGGACAGGCAATTCGCGAAGCAGTAGGAGATAAAAAAGGAATTCGACGTTTTGGAAACTTCCTGCTTCCAATGGACGAGACGCTTGTACTTGGTGCGGTAGATTTATCCGGAAGACCATATTGCGTGTGTGATTTGCCATTTACCGTAGAAAAAGTCGGTGGGTTTGATACAGAAATGGTACAGGAATTTTTCTATGCAGTTTCTTACAGTGCAGCAATGAATCTGCATTTAAAATTAATACATGGAAGTAACAATCATCATATTATGGAAGCAGCGTTTAAAGCGTTTGCAAAAGCTTTAGATGAAGCTTCTTCCTATGATCCAAGAATTACAGATGTACTTTCTACGAAAGGAGCACTATAAATGAAAAGCACCATTTCTTTTGACGAATTCAAATTAAACAGTGATGGAATGATTCCGGTTATTACACAGGATTATAAGACAAATGAAGTATTGATGCTTGCCTATATGACAAAAGAATCCTTTGAAAAAACATTGGAAACAGGAAAAATGACTTATTTTAGCCGTAGCCGCCAGGAACTTTGGACGAAAGGAGATACTTCCGGACATTATCAGTATGTGAAGTCTTTAGATATTGACTGTGATAAAGATACGATTTTGGCAAAAGTAGAGCAGATTGGAGCAGCCTGTCATACAGGAAATCGCACCTGTTTCTTTACGAGACTTGCAGAGGAATAAAGACATATTTTATTGATATCTACAGAAAAAAGATAGCTATTATTTGGAATAATTATTGTAAATAAGGAAAAATGAAGAAGGGTGTATATATGAATGATTTACAGGGAAAATATCAGGTACTATTGAATTATTTAAAAGAACTTGGATCGGTTGCGATCGCTTTTTCCGGTGGAGTAGATTCTACTTTTCTTCTGGCAGCGGCAAAGGAAGCATTGGGGGATAATGTGATTGCGTTAACGGCAAAGTCCTGTCTTTTTCCGGAAAGCGAATCCGGGGAAGCAGAAGAATTTTGTAAAAATATTGGCGTAAAACAGATTGTGCTTGATCTTGGAGATACGGAACTTCCATCATTTCAGCATAATCCGCCAAACCGATGTTACATTTGTAAGAAAGGATTATTTCAGAAGTTTTTAGAAAAAGCGAAAGAAAACCAGATGGTCTGCGTAGCAGAAGGTTCTAACATGGACGATCTTGGAGATTACCGTCCAGGAATGCAGGCAATCACCGAACTTGGCATTAAAAGTCCTCTTAGGGCGGCAGAACTTACCAAAGCAGAAATCAGGGAACTTTCCAAACAGATGAATCTTCCAACATGGAGTAAGCCATCATTTGCCTGCTTAGCCTCCCGTTTCGTTTATGGTGAGACAATAACAAAAGAAAAACTTGCCATGGTAGAACGGGCTGAAGACCTTCTTAGAGAACAGGGATTTCGCCAGTTCCGGGTTCGTATTCATGGAACAAATGCCCGTATCGAACTCCTGCCGGAAGATATTCCAAGAATGTTGGATGAGAATATTAGAAAAGAAATCGTAGATAAATTAAAAAGATATGGATTTACTTACATTACACTTGACCTGGAAGGATATCGAACCGGGAGTATGAATGAAGTACTTGTTTAAATGATAATTTAATTCATTAGCAGACAGACGAAAATATAAAAAACCAAATATAGAAAATGTAAAAGTAATCGCGGTGGTTTGAATGCTCAACCGTATCCAAACCTTGCTCCAATATTACATTTTCTATATTGGCTTTTTTCTATTTTCTGTATGTTGGCTGAAGTTGGTGAATTAAATTGGAGGGTGAAGGCTGGGGGATTGGGACAGAAGATTTCTGCTTACTCAGATAAATATTGTCTGTCAGAAGGAGAGATTTATAAGCAGGATTTTTATTCAAAAGATTTCTGTGATAGTAAGAATTTTTGCTGAAAATAGGGCTTTTATACAGTTTACGTCAGGAAAGAGTCTGTTATATAATATGTAATCAACCTGTATTTTATATCTGGTAATAAACTCTTTCGAATACGTAGAAGTCTACTGTCTGAACCCCAGGCTCTCATCACGCTCCGATTTAATTCATCTACTCTAGCCAACACACAGAACCGCGGAAAAATTCAATATAGAAAATGGACTATCGGAGCAGCAAAAATGTGGTTTCGCATTTTATGCGTCCGCGACTATTTGTCCATTTTCTATATTGAATTTTTCCGCGGTTCGTTTGTCTGCTAATGAATTAAATTGTTATTTGTGATAGAATATGAAAAATAATGTTGAGGGGTTTATATATATGCTTATCTATTTAATGTCGCTTGATACAGAAGAGGAGAGAATAAAATTCGTTAAAATTTACGATACCTATAGAAATCGAATGCATTATACAGCGAATATGATTTTAAAAGACGAGTTAAATGCAGAAGATATGGTCCATGATACCTTTCTTACTTTGACTGATTATTTAGACAGGATTAACGAGGAAGATCCTGTTGGAACATGGAATTATATCGTCACGATATTAAAAAATAAATGCTACAATTTTATAAAGAAAAATAAGAAGCTAAGTCTGGTAGAAAGTGAGCAGGTATTCGAACAATCCTCAGAGATATGTAATTTGTTAGAAAGTCAGTTAATAAAGGAAGAAGCGGGTGCATTTCTAAACACGTTGATCAGAGGCTTAAAGTATCCATATAAGGAAGTGATATATTTACAGTATTATGATGGATTAAATAGCCGTGAGATTGCAGAAATTTTAGGAATCAGTCCGGCAAATGTAAGAAAAATATCCAGCCGGGCAAGGGGGCAGTTAAGAGAAAAGATGCTAAAAAAAGGATATACTTATGAATATGGATTTTGAACAATTATTGAAGCAGGAAGTGCAGAAAGCCGCCCGGCAGGATTATGAAGAGATAACAGCGAAAGCTCAGGATTATCCATATAAATTTTCTAAAGAATTCAACGAGAAGATGAAGGGGATAATTCGCGAGGAAAAAAAGAAAGCAAAGAAAAAAAGACGAGTGCATATTTTGCTGGTTGCAGCGATTCTTCTGATACTGAATGCCGGCATCGTTCTGGCAAATGATGATTTACGGGAAAAAGTAGGAACACTTATCATTCATTTTTTTGAGGACAACATCTATATCCATGATTCCGGGGAAACAGAGGATTCCGAAAAAACATTTCAACAGCTACAACTGACCTATATACCGGAAGGCTATCATTTATTATATGAAACAGAGAATCCGGTAACGATGTATAATGCCTATTATGAAGGCTCAAACGATAGTTACATTAGTTTTACCCAGGGATTTAAAGAAAATGTAGATGTTCATGTGACGTATGATGGAACAGGAAAAAAGAAGATTCAAGTAAATGGAAAAGATGTTTATATTGTGAAAGACAAAAATATTACTTCCTGCTACTATGAAGACAAAGGCTGTATCATAAGCCTGTCTAGTACAGAAAAAGAGTCGGAATTCATAAAAATACTAAAAAATATAAAATAAAATGTCACACCTGACCTCCTTTGGTTGTGTCTTATGTAGATACAATCGGAGGAGGTTTTTTGGTGAAAAATGGTATATATAGAAATGAATTTGTTTTTCGATAACGATTTTGATGTATATAAAATCGAAAAAGAATTAAATATAAAGCCTTCGGATTGTAAAAGAAGAAATGAAACGAGAATGTCACCATTTGATAAAAATAAGCATTTAGAGGCATACTGGTCATTGGTTACAAACACATTTGAGGAATTAGATATAAAACCAGCAATTGATGATTTATTAAAAATGTTGGAAGGAAAATTGCAGATAATTAAAAAAATATGCGAAGAAAATAATGGAGAAGTTTGCTTTGAGATAGTTTCAATTTTTGAGAGAGATAATTTGCCGGCAATTTATTTTGAGAAAAGATTTCTAAGCATTGTGAACTATTTGGATGCAGTTATTGACATTGATATGTATTTAAATTAAATCTCTAATTTTAATATTGTATATTTGAAAAGGGAGAGAAAAATGAAATGTTATGTAATATATCATATACATATATTTGAAGATGGAAACGAAGATTATAAAATAATAGGGATTTTTTCATCTTATGATGAAGCTTTAGAAGTGAAAGAGAAATATAGTAGTGAGTTGCCCGGATTTAAAGACTTTCCAGAGGAATTTTGTATAGAAGAATTTGAAGTTACAGGATTAGATATGGCTAAGCAAAGAACGGTATACGTTATCTTTACTTATATTTATAAAAATGGAGAGGAAGAAGAACTATCAGTAATTAAAATAGTTAAAAATCAAGAAGAATCTAAAAAATTTATCAAGAAATATAAATCAAAAAATAAAATTAAAAAGAATCAATATTTTGATTATGAAAAGTACAATTTAGATGAAAAATGCTGGCAGGAAGGGTTTATAACATATGAGTGTAAATATGAAGGAAACACCTGATAAGATAAAAAAAGGCAAACTGGAGTTTCAAGTAATATATTCTAGAAAAATTGAGGGATCAGTAGCCGCATTTACCGGAGTTATATTTGCTTTTCAGTATGGTCTTACCAGAGAAACAGTAGCAGAAAATTTTTCAAGGACAGGTATAGATTGGAGCGAATTTATATTATATGTGTCAGTAGGCCTTCTTCTTATTTTCCTATTTTGGAACGATGATTATATTTTATCAACAGAGGGGGTTACATTTCGAAGGGTTATTTTTTATAAAAAACATAAATGGAGTGAATTTCCATATTGTGGAGTTTGTTATGATAACTATAAATATTCGATTGATAAAAATGAGAAATTATTGTATTTTTCTAAGAAACCAGAATCAGATAGGAAATTTGAGGAGAGATATAATACCATAGAGTATACACCTGAGGTAGAAGCGATTTTTCAAATCTATCATCCACAAATGCCAGATCCAGACTGGGAGTTTTGGAAGAACGAACTAAAAGATGCAAAATATGGAAGGGAATAGATGTTAATAATTACAAACGAAAAATTTTGAAATATGATATTGCTCAATCTGTTCCTTTTTTACCCGTAGTATGTGCTTTAAAATTTGCAGAGAATTATTATGTACCAGTGGCAATGATAATAGGTGCAATTGCATTATCATATAGTCCAGTTGTAAAAAAATGGCATAATAAAGTAAAGGAACTTACAAGAGAATATCAGAGAGCTGCATTATGTCAATTAGTTAATGAAAGACAAGAAGGTAGTTTACAAGATGACAGATGATAATATTATAATAAAAAGAATATGGCATGATAAAGAAGATATACGTGTATGTCTTTGGAAAGAATGTGAATAGAGAGCAGGTGATAATAATGTTATCTTTAGAGGGGATATTCTATGAAATAGAAGAAAATGAGATATGGTCGTTTAATTACAATATAATGGAGGGAGTAATATCTTTATCGTTAGTTAATCCTTATACAGCCCAAAGACACGAAATGAAAATAGAAAAAATATATAATATTTTCTTTGTGCATAGTACAAATAAAAAAGAAAAAGAAAGTCCAGAGTATTATCCTTTCGTGGAGATGTCATACATTGGAGCGGACAAAATCGAATTTCCAATGAAAAAAATTAGATTATTAAATGGCTATAATCTGGAATTTAATTTATGTATTGAACTTTATGCAGACAAGATGTTTATAAATGCTGAGGATATAGTAATTGATGGTGAAAAATATGAACTTCCATAAGGAGAAGGATTTTGATGGAAAAAATATCAGAAAGGGAATTTCATTATATAAAAAGACTGAGTGAAAACTATGTAGGACTTACAGCAGAAAAAACGATAAAGGTTGTATCGTGTGACACTGGAGAAGAAGTATTTGTGTCTGATAAATTATCGAATATGTGTGGAGCTACATATAATGAGAAAACAAAGAAATTGCTGGCTTATAACACATCAGGATATGCATATTTATATCAGTTATCTGATGGAAAACGCCTTTTACCTAAAATATATTTGAAAGAGCCAGATGTATGGCCGGAGCAGATTATATGGGAAGAGGATTTTTGCTGGTATCCATCTTATAGGAAAGGAATATATCGATTAAATACACGAACGGGAGAAGTAGAACTTGTAGTAAAGATAAAAGGTGAGAATGTCACGCATATCATACAAGATAAAAATAATATGCTTGTATTTACAAGACCCAAAACAAAGAATATATATGAGCCACGAGAAAAAGTGATAAAATATAGCTATCGAATTGAAAAAGATGGAGAGCTTAAATATCAATATAGGAAACAGGAAGAAGATTATTGTAATATCTGCTTTATTATAGAGGATGTAGACAGAAGAAAGATTATTGTGGCAACATCAAAGGAAAAAAGAATAGAAGGAGATACTCTCTTATATTGTTCCGATGGACATTTACTGAATATTCCTGTAAATAGCAGATGGAAACAAGGTGAATGGTGGTATAATCGTGAACTTCAGATTTCCGTACAAGACAACCGAATGATTTATGTAGACGAGCATGGTTATTTATGCATTACAGAATTATATACTGAGAAGATAGTGAAAAGAGAGAGGGCGGGTAAATATATTTATGATATTCTTTATATTCCGGCAAAAGGAGTTTTCATATTGGCTGATGATGGAGTTTATGAAGTGATAGGGATATAGGTAAATTATGGAACATATATGGACAATCGAAAATTGGGAAAAAAATATTAATTTGCACGAACAGGGACACCGGACAAGTTTGAGAATCAGGTTTGATAAGGATATAGATAGTGAAGTTCGAAGATCATGCAAAGAATTTGTTTCTTTTCTAAGAAAAGAATATTTTTTCCCACTTAGAGTAGTTGTTTATGTAAAAAATGTTAAGAAGCTTATTGCAATAGATGGGGACAAGGTATATGGGACATTTTGGAGCATGAACGATGATTACAGTGTAGAACCCCACATACGAGTAGCGGCCGGAGATTACAATGATTTATGTAATAAATGGGGAAAAGACAGTGCATTGACAGCCATTTTGTTAACTATCGCACACGAATTGACTCATTATTTCCAATGGATAAATGCATTAAAGTTGACTCCGATCGGTCAGGAACGTCAGGCAACAAAATATGCGAGATATATATTGGATGAATATGCGGAAACAAGGGAACATCCATAAAACGACTATAAATTATTTGATTTAATGGTTGAATCGTAATTTTTATGCTGGACAATATTATAAAATATGTAAATTAATGAGATTTCTTTAGAAAAAGCATCAAATTCCATTATTTTTCTGTAGGGAATAATAAGGTATCTTATAATGCATATACCCCCCCAATATTAGTAAACTTATTTTGTGGGATTCTCATTCTACTGCGTATATATAGATAGGAACGTTGATAGTTTCAATAAAAAGTGTTGTAGAAAGGATGAGTAAAATGATAAGAAATTTTATGAATTGGGATTTAAGAAATGATGGAAAAAACGTACAGGATGTAAGAGGTAAAATTAACAAATCAATTGTTAATGTATTTTCTTTATTTATGACAATAATGTTGCTTAGTATGGCTGCACCAGCAGGAAATTTGCAGGCGGCTAGTACTCAGCGTAGGCAGGTTCAGGTAGCAAAAACAGGGTCTCAAAAAGCTTCTTCAAAAGCGATATCTGCAGTTATGATGAATGCGTACAAAAAATATTTAAGGAAAAATGTAAGAAGTAAAAAATATTATGCTATTGTAAATATTGGGGATAATAATGCACCAGTACTTTTAATAGGTACGCAAGGAGCAGGAAGAGATAAAACAGGACGACATTATACCGGATGCAAAATTTATTATTATAAAAAAGATAAAGTTGTGAAGATGGATACATTTAAAGACGGAGGCAGATGGCTTTTGATATCAAAAAGAGATGGACAGAATTATCTTACAAATGGTGGTTCAGATTTTTCTGTACAAATTTGTATTAAAAATGGAAATATATACAGATATCAGTACTACAACAATCATAATTGGATGAAGAATTATGAAAATAAATGGGCAGCATCTATTGTAAAAAAGAACGGCAAAGTTATCAAAAATATAGGATATTTAGATGGAAAATTATATAGAAAATATACAAGTTATTATACCTATTTAAAAAAGTCAGAAGTCATCTTTATAAGGAATGCAAAATAACTCTCTAGAATGTGTTTGAATAAATCGGATTTTTGCAACCGGAGTCTTTTTCTTTCGGCATATATAATAAATAAAAATATGCATGAGAAACAGATGTCACTGGTGCTGTACCTTAAAAAGATATATAATAATCATAGAATTATGCTCTTCCTAAAATCAGGAAGAGAATCTAAAAGTTATAATTTACTGATCTAAAGATTCCGAAAGATTATTCACAGGTAAATGGAGGAATGGAGAATGAGTAAAAGATATAGTTACATCGCGATAATTTTAAGATTATAACCTTACCGCACTTGCATATACTTCGGACGGGGATATATACCATATCAAGGCAGGAATAGGCAAATATTCTGAGGATGATATTGCCATAGAGGGGGCTTGTTATGAAGGAACAGAAGAGATAACACAACTATTAGAGAAACATGATTAATATTATATAAAAATTTATCGTACTTACTCTGCTAGTTATTACTTATATATTTACAGCACGAAAGGAGTTATAGATATTATGTCTCAGGAAATATTTCACATTGTATGGCAAAGTTTAAATATATTATTAATAATAATTTGGACTTATCTATTAATTCGTATAATTAAATATTTTAAAAACAAATAGCTCTTATTGTTATAATATTCTATGTAGAAGGAGAAAGCTGGATTATGAAATGCGGATACTGTAAAAATGAGATGATAAAAGGGGTTATTCCGACGCCCGCGATAGAATGGCACCCAGACAATAGGACAAGTAAATTGTCGTATGACAATGATAAGAAACAAGGATTTCGAATTGGAAGACACAGCTTTTTTGATATGAAAGAACAGGAAGCCTGATATTGCCCAGTATGCGATAAGCTTGTGATTGATTGCAAAAAGGATAAATACGAAATGCATCTGATAATAAAAACTTTCGAGTAAGCAGAAGATTACAGTCTGAATCCCTAGAGCGTGTTTGAAAAACCATTCCTACAACCTGCACGCCCCAATTTGCGGTATATTTTGCCTTCATTCAGTTGACGTAGCCCGCTACGCCGCCCTCATTCAGGCGAAATCTCCCACAAATTGTAACGCACATCTTGCAGAAAGCATTTTTCAAACACGCTCTAGGTCTCCACCACCTCCAATTTCACTCACAATTCCAGCCAACATGCAGAACCTGCGAAGCAGGATAGTATAGAAAATGCGACTCGGAGCGCGTGAAAATGCCGACCAAGGCATTTTACTCGCAGCGACTACTGAGCATTTTCTATACTATCCTGCTTCGCAGGTTCGTCTGTTAGATAATGAATGAAATTGTTAAAAAAAGGTTTACACTTTTTTATCAAATATGGTATACTAATTTCATGTAACTGCAAACTATTTTCAGTATGAGAAGGAGGATCCGATTATGTCGGCTGTATTAGGTGCATTTGTTCAATATATTATAACGTTTATTTTGCTGGTAGCAGCCGCGGCCGGGGGTATTTTTTGTGGGAAGAAGTTAAGAACGAAGAAGAACATGGAAAGCAACACGGCTGGTACTGGAAATACATCAGGTAAATAATAATATAACGATATATTTCGGGGTGCTGACGGAGAACGGATTGTTTTCTGCCAGCACCCTTTCATGTCGGTATATCCGGCATTAATATATGCGATACTACAGGAGGACAGAATTTTGAAAAAGTATGGAGTAAACGAACTTCGAAGAATGTATCTGGAGTTTTTTGAGAGCAAGGGACATCTTGCAATGAAGAGTTTCTCACTGGTTCCACATAATGATAACAGTTTATTACTGATCAATGCAGGTATGGCACCATTGAAACCTTATTTTACAGGGCAGGAGATACCACCAAGAAAGAGAGTAACAACCTGTCAGAAGTGTATTCGTACCGGTGATATTGAAAACGTTGGTAAGACAGACCGTCATGGTACATTTTTTGAAATGCTTGGTAACTTCTCTTTTGGAGATTATTTTAAACACGAAGCAATCGCATGGTCATGGGAGTTCCTTACAGAAGTTGTAGGGCTTGATGCAGACAGATTATATCCATCTGTATACTTAGAAGACGATGAGGCGTTTGCTATCTGGAGAGATGAGATTGGAATTGCTCCGGAACGCATTTTTAAGTTTGGAAAGGAAGATAACTTCTGGGAGCATGGTGCTGGTCCTTGCGGTCCTTGTTCCGAGATTTACTATGACCGCGGAGAAAAATACGGCTGTGGTAAGCCAGGTTGTACCGTAGGTTGTGACTGTGACCGTTACATGGAAGTATGGAACAACGTATTTACTCAGTTTGAGAATGACGGACATAATAACTATACAACATTAAAACAGAAAAATATTGATACCGGTATGGGATTAGAGCGTCTTGCTGTTATCGTTCAGGATGTAGGATCTATCTTTGATGTAGATACGATTCGTTCCCTTCGTGATAAGATTTGTGAAGTAGCAAAGAAAACTTACAAAGAAAATGAGCAGGATGATATTTCTATCCGTCTGATCACAGACCATATCCGTTCCGCTACATTTATGATTTCTGACGGTATCATGCCAAGTAATGAAGGCCGTGGATACGTTCTTCGCCGTATTATCAGAAGAGCAGCCCGTCACGGACGTTTACTCGGAATCGAAGGCAAGTTCTTAGCAGAGCTTAGCAAGACAGTTATCGAAGGTTCTAAAGATGGTTATCCAGAATTAGAAGAAAAGAAAGATTTCATTTACAATGTTATCATTCAGGAGGAAGGCAAGTTTAACAAGACAATCGATCAGGGTCTTGCAATCCTTTCTGATTTAGAAGAATCCATGAAGGAAAAAGGTGTAAAAGAACTTGATGGTGAAGATGCCTTCAAACTTTATGATACGTATGGATTCCCATTAGATCTTACAAAAGAAATTCTTGAGGAAAAGGGTTACACTGTAAATGAAGAAGCATTCCAGACTTGCATGAATGAGCAGAAAGAAAAAGCAAGAAATGCAAGAAAGACAACAAACTATATGGGTGCGGATGTTACTGTTTACGAATCAATTGATCCATCTGTAACAAGTACTTTCGTTGGATATGATACACAGGAATGTGATTCTAAGATTACGGTTATGACAACAGATACAGAGCTTACAGAAGCTTTAACTGATGGACAGGCTGGAACAATCTTTGTAGATGAGACACCATTTTACGCTACAGGCGGCGGACAGCATGCCGACAGTGGTGTAATTACATGTAAAGATGGTGAATTTGTTGTAGAAGATGTTGTGAAGATGCTCGGTGGTAAGATCGGACATATCGGACATGTCACAAAAGGAATGTTTAAAGTTGGTGATACGGTAACTTTATCTGTAAATAAAGCACAGAGAGCAGACACAGCAAAAGGACATAGTGCAACACATCTTCTTCAGAAATCTTTACGTACCGTTCTTGGAAATCATGTAGAACAGTCCGGTTCTTATGTTGATAAAGACCGTCTTCGTTTTGACTTCTCTCACTTCCAGGCATTAACAGCAGAGGAAATCGCTGAAGTAGAGAAGATGGTAAATGATAAAATTGCGGAAGATATCGCTGTAAACACAGAGATTATGAGTGTTGATGAAGCAAAGAAGACTGGTGCAATGGCGTTATTTGGAGAAAAATATGGTGACAAAGTACGAGTTGTTACAATGGGAGACTTCTCCAAAGAATTTTGTGCAGGTACACATGTACCACACACAGGAGTAATCAAAGCATTTAAGATTATTTCTGAGACAGGTGTTGCAGCAGGAGTAAGACGTATCGAGGCATTAACCGGAGACGGTGTAATGAAATATTACCTTGATGAAGAAAAAACACTTCATGAAGCAGCAAAAGCAGCAAAGGCAGAGCCTCATAAATTAGCAGAAAAGATTCAGTCCATGCTTGACGAGATCAAAGCACTTACTGCAGAGAATGAAAAGTTAAAAGATCAGATTGCAAAGAGTGAAGTTGCAGATGTAATGGATCAGGTAGTGGAAGCAGGCGATTACAAAGTACTTCCAGTATCCGTAAAAGACGTTGATATGAATGCTCTGCGTACTTTAGGTGATGACCTTAAAGATAAGATTGGAAGCGGTGTTATTATCCTTGCTTCCGATATGGGCGGAAAAGTTAACTTAATCGTAACTGCAACAGATGATGCTGTAAAAGCAGGTGCACATGCAGGAAAGATCATCAAAGAGGCAGCAGCCTTAGTAGGTGGCGGTGGTGGTGGACGTCCAAATATGGCTCAGGCCGGTGGAAAGAATCCAGCAGGAATCAAAGCTGCATTAGAAAAAGCAGTGGAAATCGCAAAAGAACAATTATAAAACTTAATTTGTAGATTTCGTATAGACAAAAAAAGAAAAAATACCATATCCCATCTGCTCTGTAGTCGCTGTGTTTAAGATGCTTATCCGCATCTT
>OGPA01000555.1_pt1 | contig 38165 bp, 52 predicted proteins | sample 1552841 | NCBI WGS metagenome assembly OGPA01 (sample SAMEA2579916, study PRJEB22360) | human gut metagenome
CAGATCGGTTCCAGGTTGTCCGGATCCAGGGCCAGCTCCGGATGAAGCCGCAGGTATTTCTTATGATGAACCGTCGTAGCCTTCACTACAAGCCCCTTCCGTTTGCATCGTTCACACTCATAGTGATTCTCTTTCAGGATCTGTGCCTGCAATCTTCGCCAGGCTGGCGAGGTGTAAAACTCATGCACCTTATTGTCGCGGATGAGACCTCTTATCCAGTTAAGCATTTCTTCTGTCATAATTTTCTCCATGAAAAAGACGAGAGCTTTCACTCTCGCCTCTGGGGTATAATATGGGTTTACTTTTTGTGAGGAATCGAAACAGCAGGACTTGAACTCTGCTTCTCTGGCTCGTAATACCAGCGTTTTTCCCGGTAAACTATGTTTCGTCGGCGGCCAATCCGCAGGCCGCTTTTGTTGCAACCAGGTTAGGTATGCGCTTGACTTTTATCCAGTTTCAATATTACCACACTTTTTTATTATTTTTATTCCACTTTATAAAATCTCAAAGAATTTTTCAATTCTCTTACTGACCGCGCTCTGGCTCATGTGAACCTTCCTGGCTATCCTCTGCTGCGTCATTCCATCTATGTAACGCATCCGAAGAATCCGCCGGTTGAGGCTATCCGTTATACTCTCAATATAGCTTTCGATCTCTTCGCACTCCTGCTCCAGCGCTGCTTTCCGTTCCTGGTATCTTTCTCTCCGTCTCTGTAAAAGATCTTCGTCCACGCCGACGACCGCCTGTGGCCTGGGAATCCCCGTCCGCCCATCCAAGATCACACTGTTTCCCACCATGTTTTCCCTAAGATGGGCCAACTTGTAGGTCAGCTCCTGGATCTCCTCTTTATTGCTCTGATACATTTCCATTCTTTCCCTGGTCATTGCAGCCTCCTATTCCCACTTTCTTCCCGTGTGTCTATCCCGGAAAGTGATCCGGTTTGCTATTTCATACCCTAACTTCTCCGCTACTTCCCGGAACATTTTTACCATCCAGTCAACTTCTTCCGGCTGTTTATCAGCTCGGCGTATCGCGGTTCCCGCGGTACTGTCGTTATAACCTTCTTTGTTTTTATACACTTTGTTCTCCTTTCTGCTGCTCTGGTAGAATCTCGGGAAAATCCCCGAATGACATCTGCCCTTTTATCTCATCCGCTTCTATCTTTTCCATTTCCCTTCTTTTTTCTTTGTACTCATTATATTTCTTCCTGTACTCATAGCTTTTTCCAAAGATATTCCACGCTGCTTTTACAACGTTCGGTTCATACGGTCTGATTTTCTCCAGATCATCGACAGCCTTATAAGAAATAGGGCAACCGCAACAGCCGGTACGAGTAAGTCCATATACCTCATAGGCATCTGAATATTTGACCCCGTAGTATTCTTTATACCAGGCTTTGTCCTTATCACTGACATAATAGAGCGGTCTCAGGCGAAACTGTCCGCTGGAAGTCTCTGTGAAACACAATGCTGTATTGTCTTTCCGTGGAACAGACCTCATCCCGCCTTCATCTCTGCGTTCACCGGTGATTATCATTTCATAATCTTTCTGCACGCTATGCGCAAGCTGTTTTTTGCAGTAATCGCAGCATTTTGCGCTGATCTGAAAGTCTGGCGGATATTCTCCAATGAAATCCCGCATATATTTTGACGAATTGATTACAAGCTGAATATTTGGCCTTGGTTCTCCCGCCGCATTACAACAGCACAAGAAATTGATTACACTTTCGCATTTTGGATATCTTTCCCTCAGTTCCTGCCGCTTTGCCGCTTTATCTTCTGCCTGATCGTATTCAGTCGCTATCGACAATGGTATTCCTTTCTTCTGCCACTCCGACAGCCCGGCTGACATAATTTTGGAAACAAACGGAACACCGTATTTCCGTGTTGCCTGTATGATATTAACCTTTGGTCTGTATGTACTGATTTCCACACCATATTTTTGAGCCGTATTCTTCACATGGTCTTTTGTGGCTTTCATTTCCAATCCGGTATTGAAAAAGGCATAGTCCACAGGTGGCAGATCAAATGCTCTTCTGGTTCTTTCGATAAGATCAATCATAATATCACTATCGGCACCGCCGCTGTATGAACAAATTGCATGTGGATGTTCTTTCAGATGCTTTGCAACAATGCTCTGAATTGCTGTGAATTTTGCGGGTGCATCGAAATCCGCATAATCCGGTCTATCCGTATATACCTTACTTCTAAGCTCACTCTTTTTAGGTTTGTTCACTTTATTCACGGAGTAAAGACGTCTTTTTCGCTGGCCAGCAAACCTCTTACTCCTTTCTGTAATCTACTTTTCTTCCTTCTTACTCAACCAAATCTGCATGTGTTCCATTAGTTCTTTCTTCATTGCCTCACGGCCTGCCTGGTATCCACGGTCATATTCTTCCTTGATTTTTCTCACCATCTCATTTTCGTTCAATTCATCAGGAAGAAAAAGCTCAACAGGAACGTTTAATGCAACACTGATTCTGATCAGCTTTTCTAATTTCGGTTTCCTCATTCCCTTTTCATACGCATGAACCGCCTGTTGAGAAATTCCGAGTCTTTCAGCTAATGTTCCCTGCGACATTTTACGCTTTTCTCTTTCTGTCCGTATTTTCTCGCCAATGCTGTTTTCCATTTTTCACCCCTTCCTGCTGCTCACTCCGTTGATCTGAATATCTCCTTCTGCTTTTACGAAAATCCACTGTTCTCCATTGATATCTTCAAGCCTTACAGCTCCTGAATTTTCAGGAGCCAGGGTAATGGTGATATCTCTTGCCGTGATCTCGATCTTTTGAGAATTTGTCAGGAGTTCGGCATTGGGGCACTCTTCTGACGGAACTGCTTTGAGTTTTTCCAGTTCTTCTTCTGCTGCCCCTGCATCTCGCATAATGCTCTTTATGTCACTTACGGTCAGCTTTGATTCCTGGTCTATGTATCCATCCTCACTGATCGTTTCATTGATTCCGTCCAGGATGCTCATGACCGTATTGAATCCCCAATTTTCTTTCATAATCTCCCGGGCTCCGCACCAGAAATTTTCCTGTTGAATCCTCGGCGGTACGATTGGCCGTAATCCCAGTGTTTTAATCAGTTCCTCGTTTGGAGAATCCGGGTTTTTGGTATAATACAGCAAGGCGTTCGGATTTTCTTCTCTGCTGTCAAACGCAGGGAAAAGGAAGCCATATTTTGGATTTTCTACCGTCCAGTTTTTTCTTGATGGACTCCGTGGCCAATACGATCAGGTCCTCATCCTTCAAACCGCTGTCTCTGATCTGCTGCAGAAATCCCCATGACATTTCCGGTTCCGGTGTGCGAAATTTGAGGTTCAGCAGATTTCTCCCGAGTTTGCCGGACAGTGTCTTTTTGAAGATTCCCAAATACTTTAAAAGGTCATCATCGTCCAGGTTCAAAAAGGTCTGCTGCTGCCGTGTCGTGATTTCTCCCTGTGTGATCAGAGTAGTATCGATTCGGGTAATATTACAATTTTCAAGGCTAAACTGTTTCCTGATCTCAGCAATTTCTTTTCTTCTCATCCTTCATTTCCTCCATAGCTTTTTCGTATGAAATTTTCCTCTTGCAAAATCTCCGGGCTGTTCTTTTACTGATCTCGCCCCTCATCGCCGCTGTTACAACGTCCCAGCCCTGGGCAAATTCACTCTTGCCTTTTTCTGTCCCGTCAAGTTCTTTCTCTGTTTCTGAGCTTTTCGCATTGTGCCTGTCAATAATCTGCCATAATCGAATCGTTCCTATGTGGTATTTCTTGCAGAGGGCCGATTGCGTCATTCCTCCGGCCCAGAGCTGGCAGATTTCCAGTTCTTGTGCCCTGGTCAGCTTCGTGTCGCGCATCCCGCTCCTTTCCGGGGCGGTTTCCCGCCCCTTTGTTACATGGTTTGTTGGTGTGTGTGATATATTAACCTTTTGGTGAAGGTGCCTAAATTGTTTTTATGTCGTAATTCCGCCCAATCTCCTGCATCCATTCCGCATGTGAATGGGTTTGTTCGTAGGTTTGCTGGGCTTTTTGCTGCAGCACTCGGCTTATCTCTATATTCCGATGGACGGCTTCCAGACCGGTGCGATGATGTTCCACGCACAGATACACTTTCAGCCCCAGTTCTTCTGATTTCTGCCGACCCCAGGTCCCGGGGATTACATGATGCTCCTCCACATTTTTTTCCTGATAATCCTCATGGAGTAACATGCACAGATAGCAATGCTTATCCCGGTCTGGCTGCATAATGCTTTTCGCATGCTTTTTCCGCTTCTTTTTCCCGGAAGTCTTAGGAAACATTAGGTCTGACACGTTTTTGCCCTCCCTTCGATTTCCCGCAAAATCCATCCCTGGTAAGGATGTGCCGGATCATAAGCTACGGTTAATTCATGATCTGCAGCCAGTTCCCAGACGACTTCCCAGCCGTCCTTGTTCTTAACTTCCTGCCCTGTGCTGTTTTTCCAGCTCTTTTCTGCCCAGGAAGGCAGCCAGTTATTCTTGAATACAGATTCCAGATACCGGCAGTCCGTATGGATATGTACCCGACACGGGCGGCGCAGGTGTGACAACATATCGCCGAGAGCCTTAATGTTTATCGCATTTTTTGTTCCCCGGGCCTCTCCGAACCCCTCTTTTGTCCGAAGATCTCCCCGACTATCAACATATTCCAGAACCCAGCCATACTGGGCAGTTTGACAGGCCGGGCCCCTGGCTGTTGTTGTTATGTAGCCCTCAAGGCTGTAGTTTCTCATTTTTCTGTTTCTTTCCTTTCTGCTCCTGCTCTTTATCTACTCTGAGAAGCATATAATACTGATAGCCATATCCGGTTACTTCGCTGACGCCGCTCTTTACGGAGTCTTTTACCAGCGTGTAGCCTTTTACCGGCTTCGGGTCCTCTCTCCAGGTGTTTGCCCGGATGATCCGCACTTTTACTATAGGCTTTTTGAGGTTCCGGCTACAGCTATAGCGCAGACGGTTCGGATTGTCTGCTTCCCGGAAGGTCTTCTGAGTCTCTTTTACAAAATAGGCCGCCAGATCTCCATAGTTCCCGGAGTCATCCAAACAAGTATTGTGTGGTCGGCCGTATGGCCAGTATTTCTGGATCAGCTTGTCCGTCCCTGAAATATTATTCAGCAGGATATGGTGATGAATGGATTTTCCTTCCCATTCCGTCACAATAATATATTTCAGAACCTGTTCCCGTTTCCGGTATTCCTTCCGAAGATCTCCCAGGAACTTTTTCAGATATTTCCTCGCTCCCTCCGGGTCCGGCCGCTGATCCTTCGTGTAGGTCAACACAGTATGGTAATCACCTGGGCCGAAATTGGTATTCATCAGACGCCGAAGTCTCTTGATCGCGTTTCGTTCATTGACTTTCTGCATCTGTTCGCTGGTCGGCTTCTCTTTTTTCTTTGGCCGGATTCCCTTCTGGTTATAACGGCTCGTATGATATTTTTCGACCTCCCTCACAGATCCACATATCACTGTCTTTTCTATGTACATTTTTTCACCCCCGGAGCCTAAGTTTAATCGCTGTATCGAGCTTGAAACGGGGCGAAACCCCGCATTTTTCTTGACTTTTTCTGTCCGAAGGCGTATTATGTACTTGTATGTTTTTTCGTCTTCGGACATTGAAGCACCAGCCCTTACTGGTGCTTCTTTTTATTTATTTGATTATGCCTAAGTAGTGCAAGCAGAGCTTATATCCTTCCGCCCATTCGTCATCCGGATTCTTTATGTATTCCACCAACGCACGGATTATGGCATCTTTATCCACAAGAATCACATCCGGTTCCACAGATGAAATCTTTTCGTTCAGCAGCCTCATATTTCTCAGGCACTTCACATATCCCGTAATTCGCTGGATGTTTTTATTGTCATGATTTAAGACCATGCTCATTCCATTCTGCAGGGCCTGGATCACATCTCCAGCATTTAATAATGAGACCTCATATTCCATTGTTACTTCTTTCATTTTCTCTTCTCCTTCCCGTCACCAGATACCGGATATAATCCCAGGTGTCTAGTGATATCCACTTCATGAAAATGTATAACAGGATCGCATCGACAATTCGCTGACCGGTTCTCACTTCTCCCTGGGCCGTAATGCCTATGGCTACCGCAATCGAGATAAAGGTCGTCGCGGTATTCCTGATGACATAAATTGTTTTTATGACCTTTTCGTGGGCTCCCACGTCATAAATTGTTTTTATGCCTTTCATTTTTCACCTTCTTTTCTTTACGCTTGTCCTTCCAACCGCCTTAAGGCGGTTTCCGCAGGCGTTATGCGCTTTCTTTCTTCTCCAGCGTGTAGGAAATGTTCACGCCTTCCTGTTCCTCGATTAGTTTGATCAGGACGTTGATAATCTTCTCCATATCCATACGCTCACCTCCCGTTACAATGGTATGTGAAACGGATTGTCTCTGTTTCCTTTTTAATCTTCCGTAAACGTTCCCTGGTATTTCTCCTCTATTTCTTCTCTCCAGGTCTTTCCATTTTCCTTTTCTCTGTAGTAGTCTTCTGCATGTTTTTCAAAATTTCTTGCATAATCAATGTGAGACGTACGTTTGCATCCCCCGCCATTCTGAAAACACCCTTCGGCATATTTACACTCTGGAACTTTCCCATTACACAGGAAATAGATTTTTACTGATTTTTGGGGCACTTCCTTACTCTCATATTTGCAGCCCTTTCTCAAGCAGTTAAACCACTCCATAAGCTGATTGTAAAATTCCTGTTTTTCAAAATCTTCCCAGGCAGTCTTTGGCAGGATGAGACGCAATTCCACATCGTAAATACCCCTGTCGTCATAATCAGTTGTCATCCCTAAGTATGGCTCGCATTCATTTTTCATCTTCTGTGCCTCCTTCTACTTCAACCCGGAAAGTTCCCGTCTTCTTATAATGATCAAGCTGTGTGGCGCTCTTTTCTTCTACTTCTTTGTGAAACAAATATGCTATTGACTCGGCATCTACCAGGCTCACCTTTTTACCTTCCAAGACTGACAGTAATTCAGAAACCACCGCCATCATTTCACTTTTATACACTTTTTCTCTCCTTCCGGTTTCACCGCTCCTATAATGTGCATCGTGTCAGCCCTTTGTTTTTGGCAATCTCCATAATTGCCATAAATTCAAAAGCTGACATTTTATACTTTTCTGCCACAAAATCGACAATTTCATTTGCAACTCTTTCTCTTTCCAAAAATTCCTGATAAGGTTTACTCGGGAAATTTTTCCTCTTATCCACCTTTTATATCTCCCTTCTGCTCTTGTTTTTCGATTTTATTTCTCCTATACTGTTCTGAAAGGGGTGACGTTGTGCCCCAATTTGAATGAAAGGAAATTTTCTTATGACCAAGCGTCAATTAAAACTTCTCAAATACCTTTATAAAAAGCCGCGTACTACAGCATGGGTTATGAAAAAATTTAAAGTATCTGATGTCCGTGAAATATGTTCCGGTATTTATGAATACCTTTGGACTACCGATGATGATGGTGAAGAATGTGATCTTCTTTCTATTTCGCCAAAAGGCATTATCGCCGTTGAAGCGACACAATGGTTTAATCCGCAATTTGTCTTACTGCAAATCATCTTACCGATTGCTATCGCAATCATCACAACTCTGATCACAATATTCCTAACAACTTCGCTATCCCCATCCCTATGAAGCTTCCTACAACTCCGCCAATAATGGGAATAGCTACATCTTGAAGAAAGAATTTTATTTTTTCTATCATGCCAAACCTTTCTACCTATGCTACTTCAATTGTTGATAAGCTTTCACAAATGCTACAACAACTCTGAAAAGTGAAACTGCAATGGCCGCCAGTGAAATATAGATTGCCTGACGGCTATCACGTTTTGCCTTTTTCATCAGTTTTTCGTCTTCTTCCTTTTCTTTTTCTGTTTTCATACTTAAGGCTCCTCCTTCTTTTTTCAATGATCTTGTTTCAATCAAATAAACTGTCGCACTTGCGTCCCATCTCTTAGGTGGTATATATTGCTGCTTTTTATTTTTCTCCGCCGCAGCGCTTTCCATGTGTTGCGGCTTTTCCATGTAATTTCCCGTTTTTCTTCTCTCAAAATTCTTCGCATGTGTAATATCTGTCGTATGTCTACATGCACATACGGGATCATCCGTATTCTTATAGCAGTGTGTTCTCCTGCAATCTTCTTTTTCTCCGTCGCAGAGAAATAAAATGGTATTATCCATCTCCCCAGGCCTCCTTTTCTGGTATTGCTTTCTCTTTTCAATTCTCCTATACTGTCCTTACAGGCTCCCGCCAGAGCCGAGTATGAAAGAAAGGAGAATAATTATTTATGGAACGTATTTCAAAAGATGCCGCTACGGTTCTTCACGCTTTATATTCTCAATACCAATCCCGCCGAAAAGTGAGACAACCCAAATATGAAGCGGTCTTCTTCAACTCCGTTCAGAATATACATGACGATTTATGCCCTGAAATGCTTGTCGAAGATGTAGATGAAGCCATGCGTGAACTAGGACGAGTCGGCTATTTAGAGAATGATTACGGAGAAATGACCATTCTAAAGTGTCGCTTAACCGACGCTGCTATTGTCGATTGCGAAAATGCCGTATCTGACAAGGCCGCTTCAATTATGGATTTTCTTTCAAAGATTCCTCATCCTTAATCTTCTGTGGGCGTATTCCTTTCAGGTTTGCGCCCACGCTCTTTTTCTTCAATTTCTTCTTCCCATGTTTTTCCGTCTTCTTTTTCTCTATATCCTCCATATCGCATTTTTTCAAAATTTTTAGCATGGTTGATATCTGACGTCCGTTTGCATGGTTCGTCATCTGTATTCTTATAGCAGTACGTTCTCTTGCAATCTTCTTTTTCTCCGTCGCAAAGGAAATAGATTTTATTATCCATCATCCATCCCTCCTTTGCCTGAATTTCTGCTGCTTTTTTCAACAATGCAACAAGCTGTTTCGCTTTTTCGATAGCACAATCCAGCCCTGCAACATCTACCGGAATCTTGATTGTACATTCAGTCTTTTTCTTTTCCATCTCTCACTCCTCCTTTATCCGGCTTTCTGCTGCTCCTGGCATCTGCGAGCCTTCTCAATCTCACACCGGGCCCGCAGGGCATCAAAGCCGGCTTTCGCGACGGCCAAGCTCTGCGGATCGTGCTCTGCCATGATTTTTGCAGCTTCTACCATTTCATTGATTTCAGCTTTTTCTTTCTCTGTCATAGGCTTCTCCTTTCCTCTTATTGACTTTTTCTTCCTCTTCTCCTATTCTGTAGATACAGGGCACTGGCATGCCCGAGTATGAAAGAAAGGAGAAATACTATGAAATACATTATTAAAAATGCCTCTACTTTTAGTAGTGCTTATAATTTCAAATATGAAAAACCAGCAACTTGTCCTTTTTGCGGTTATGGAACCGACGCAACCTTCAATGCAACCAATTCTTACAAATTTAATTCCAATACTTTATTAACCGCAACTTGTGAATGTACTTCCTGCCACAAGCTTTTCTTTTTTGCCTGTGAATACGCTGACAGCGACCCTGCTAAAGCAGTTTCTGTCTATCCTGCTGAAACGGTTGTACCTTATCACAACGACAATCTTGCTTCCATCTCTGAACGTTTCATTGATATGTACAACCAGGCTTTAACCTCCGAACACAATCAAAATTATGAATTAGCTGCTATCGGTTACAGATCTGCTCTGGAGATTCTTGTGAAGGATTATGCAATACAAGAACTTAATGAACCTGAAGAGACTGTAAGTAAAAAATCTCTTTGCGATGCTATTGCAAAGTATCTTTCCCAGCCTGATTTAGTAGCTACCGCAGACGTTGTTCGTATTTTGGGCAATGACTATACCCATTACAAACGGAAGTATCCTGAGCATGACTTTTTACTATTAAAAAAGTATATGGAAATCTTCCTTGCTCAAATAGAAGTTCAGTACATGATTAAGCATCCACCTGTCTCTCGAAATTAGCACTACATGGATCATATTCAGCCAGCAGTCTCCCTTCGAGATCCCAGTACTGAATTAGCTGCCGGGAAAGATCTGTATCTGTTCCCGTGCCGATAGTTGTTCTTGTTTCAATTACAGGTAAAACTCTTACACTGTCCACTCCCTTGAAGTGGGCAGTTTTTTTATTGTCCATCTCTTATTCCTCCCTTCCTGTTTGTTGTAAAAACATTGTAGCTCATTAAATAAACTTTGTCAAGTTATTTTTGTTCATTTAAAAAAACTTTTCTGGTTGACTTTTATATTTGACAGTGTTATTGTTAAGTCAGAATTTAAAAAGGAGGTGAGAACATGACTCGCGGAGAACGCGTTAGAATAGTTCGAAAATCTCTCGGTTTTACTCTTGAAAAATTCGGTGGAAGAATTGGATTAAGACGAAGTTCTTTAAGTCAAATAGAAACTGGAGTCAACGAACTTACAGAGGCAAATTTACTAGCCATCTGTCGTGAAGACTGGGATGGAAAATTTGTAAATGAGGAATGGCTCCGCACCGGAAATGGAGAAATGTTCAAAGAAAGATTGTCCCAGGATGAAGTTTCTTCCTATGTGGAAGATCTTCTGGAATCCGACGGGAATCCTTTCTACGAAGTCATCATTGGAATGATGAAAGCTTACCATGAAATGGATGAGACTTCCCGCCAGGCGGCTCTTGAATTTTTCCGCCGGCTGAAGGAAAATCTGGAAAAATAAAAAAGGAGGCTCAATGCCTCCCCCTTCTTTCCAAGTATTGGAATAGAATGGTATAAATCTTCCTGATCATCGGAAGATCCTGTTCTTCCAGGTGAGATAATAGTCTCATTATTTCTTCAATGTACGGTTTCATATGTATGCCCTCCTTTATCTTCGAACGTATGTCGTTCCCTTGAACCTATAATATAACTTTTCCTTATAGTTTTCAAGGACTTTCACACGTTCTGTAAAATAGTTACAATAATGGAAACGATTGGTAAGTGAGGGCATTATGCGATTTTCGCAATCGTCCGAGATCTCGGACACTTCTTTGTTTCAACCCTGATAAATGAGCATAAATAAAAGAGAAAGGGGGGATTGCCTTATGATGTATCCATTTATGACGCTCAATGATGATACTGAAATTACTCATTCTGAAATGAAACCAGATGGACGGGTAAAAGTTTACATTGAAACGCCTGATGAAAAGTACTGTTTTAAACATGCTACCTGCTGGCTCCCAAATTATGAATGGGAAGATCTCTATCAATACTCTGATGAAGAAATAGACCGCTTTGATGAGATTATTCATTCTATGGCCCACCTTATCATGGAATTTTCTCAGGAGGGAGGATTCGACAGTGCCTCAAATTTTTAGATTCGGCGAATACTGGATTTATTTCTGGACAAACGAAAACGAACCTCTTGAGCCGATCCACGTTCATATTGCCAAAGGTGCTCCGACGGCTAATGCAACTAAGATCTGGATCACCAGCACAGGGAACTGTCTGCTTTGCAATAATAATTCCAGGATTCCCAACCATACTCTCCGAAACCTTATGCGTATGATTGAAGCCCGGCATGATGACGTAGTTCGTACATGGCTGAAATACTTTGGAGAAATACGTTACTTTTGTTAAAAGGAGTGTCTCTATATGTCAAACGTAAAAGAAAGAATCATTGGTGCGGTCACTATCATGAGTGAAAAGGATGCGCAGAAAGTATGGGATCTGATCCAGGGCACTTTCATTTTAAATAATGCCGAGGAGGTAGAGCCGGACCCGGAGGAGCTGGAAGCTATAAGAGCTTACAAAAGCGGTGATCCGGAATATCAGCCGTATATCTCTCATGAAGAATTGATGAAAGAACTTGGGTTATAAACAATCAAAAAGCTGGCCTGTCCGGCCAGCCGCATTATCATTTGTATGGAGAATCATAGAGATCTGATATTCTCACCTTTAGGCCTTTGGCCAGCTTCTCCATGACGTCCATGCGTGGACTTTTTCGCCCGGCTACAATATCATCAATTGTAGATTTCGGGACTCCGGTCAGGAGCGATACCTGACGGAGGGAAAGATTCTTTTTAACCATAATATTTTCCAGTAAGATCTTCATGGTATTATTGTTGCCTGGTTGGTCTAAGATATCCTGGAATAAAATGTAAAGAGGGAAAACGTTATGAAGCAAAGCTCTGAAATATTATTATCAACAACGCCATCCCTAGATGGCTACGAAATCACGGAATATATTGATATAATTTCGGCAGAAACCGTTTACAAGCTCAGTCTTTCTAAAGCTCTTACCAGTGCTCTTAGTAATGTTATTGATTCATGGAAAATTTTTTCCAGTAATGAACTCAGCGGCACTACGGAACTGATTCATGAAGCAAAAGAATATATTAAAAGCGAACTTATTAAAAAAGCTCAAGAACTCAATGCAGATGCTATTGTTGGAATTGATATTGAATCATCTTTTAGTAGCGCCGATGGTTTCGCCAAAGTATCTATGAATGGTACGGCAGTAAAAATTTCTAAAATTGATAATTCGCATTTTGATGAAACATTACGTTTTACTTCATTAAAAACGAATGTACTTTGGCCATTCAGACCTACTTCAATAATCTTTAGTAACAGTTCAAATACTGTTTCTATTGCCGCTGACATTTTCAACTCCAAGAAAGAAACGATTTCTAATATTTTAGCTGATGTATCTATAAAAACCATTTTTGACGAAGAAATTCTTCTTGATAATATTCATTTTTATTCTTTCTCTAAAGAGTCTGGCAAGCATTTAATGAGTAAATTTGTCGAGGTTTCTTTGCCCTCTGATATATGTCATAAAATCGCCGCTTGTTCTATTATTGTAAGAAAATATATTTCTGAAAAGCAATTGATCACTGTAGCTGATTCAGAATTAGAAGACCTTCCAGATGATACTATTTCTGAAGAGATTATTTCCGAAGACTCTTCTTCAAAATATATTGATCCTGCTAAAAGTATAAACGATATTTTACCTATTATTGAAAATATGAGCACTGCTCAAGAAATTTATGATTACTTGAATGATTATAATAATTCGCATGAGCAATTTATAAACCCTTTATTATTTGACCAGTTAAAGGAAAGCCTAAAAGTTGAACGTTTATATGGAAATTGTCCCGACTCATGCATAAAGAAAGTTAAAAATTTTTACGATTTATAATAAAGCAGTTTAAAATAAAAGGCCCCTGCTACAAACAGAGACCTTCTTTGAAAACTATACAGATCCAGCGGATCGTGTAGAATCTTCCCTCGACAAGAAGATTATATCACAATCCTCCGGCGCCTGTATAGGTGCTATTTTTGTACTCTTTTTTATACAATTTTACATGGAGGATGATATTTTATGAGCAAAATTCTTCGCGCCGCAAGCTACATCCGTGTCAGTACCGCCGAACAGGCCCTTCACGGATATTCTCTCCAGGCCCAGAAGGAATACCTGGAGTCCTACGCTTTTACCCATGGTATGCGTATTGTTGCTTCCTTCGCCGACGAGGGGCAGACCGCCCGGAAAGAGCTGAAAAAAAGAAAAGCCATCCGTGAGCTCCTGCAGAGTGTCGAACGGGAAGAGATCGACGTGATCCTGTTCTGGAAGATGGACCGGTGGTTCCGAAACGTCTCTGACTTCTATAAGGTCCAGGATGTCCTCGACGCCCATGATGTGCGCTGGATCGCCGTCGCCGAACCAAATATGAACCTTGACACCCGGGAAGGCCGGCTGAACCTCAACATTATGTTGTCCATTGGTCAGAACGAAGTGGACACCACCTCGGAGCGTATTCGATTCACCGTTGACAGCATGATCAAAAATGGCCGGCTGGTATGGGGTGACAAGAACCTTCCCCTGGGATATCACATCGAGGATAAGAAGATCGTAAAAACCGAAGAGGAAGCCCCCATTGTGGAGGAGTTTTTCCGGTATATCAAAACACACCGGGCCAAACGCCAGACTATGCTTCATATTCAGGAAATGTTCCATATTCCTTTTTCCTATTCCCAGCTCCGGACCATGTTGAGCAGTGACTTCTACGCTGGGAAGTACCGGGATAATTACAATTACTGCCCGGCCTACCTAAGCTATGACGAACTCCTTGAGATCCGGGAAGCTCTCAGTCACAACATTAAAACTGCTCCTTCTGGTCGGGTCTATCTCTTTTCCGGTCTGCTGCGCTGTCCTCGCTGCGGAACCAAGATGGCCTCCAGAGGGAACCAGATGATCTCAAACCGGAAGACTGGAGCCAAAAAGACTTACAACTACTATGGATGTAATAAAGCTCTCTTGAGTAACACCTGTACATATACCCACCAGATCAGCCAGATTCTTCTGGAAAAATATCTTCTGGGTAATCTCGCCGCCGAGTATGCTGCTTTTCAGGTCCGCTGCTCTTCCGTCTCTGAAAACAAAAAAACCGCTGCCAAAAAGCAGCGGTCCCCGGAAAAAATCAAAAGTGAAATGGAGCGCCTGAACCAGATCTTCCAGCTCGGCAGAATCGAATTTGACGATTATAATCAGAAATACGTCAAGCTTGAAAAAGAACTGGAAGAAGTCGCCGAGGCAGAACCTGTCAAAATCAACAAACAATATCCAAAAGTTGAGAAAGTGCTTTCCGAGAACTTCCGGGCCATGTACGATTCCCTGACCCTTGAAAACCGCCGGGCTTTCTGGCACTCCATCATCAAAGAAATCTGTATCGATGAAAATAACCAGGTTTCAGAGGTGATTTTTCTTTAGCCTGTCATGTTACTAACTATATAACCCCATTTGGCGTACGTTAGTTAGTAACATGACGTTCAGCATTATAATAAGGTAAGATTGTGGTATTGCCCCGGTGACTATCCGGGGTTCTTCTTGTTTATGGCTCACTTGTACAAAACTATCATTTTTCATACTTTTGAAACCCTGTTTTTACCCTGATACTGAGCCAGGACCCAGCCGCGGGTGAGCTTCATATAAGCACCCCGGTTGCCGACCTGCTCCTCGCCTTGGCACTTATCCACCGTGCCTTTCCGGATCAGTGCCTCACCGGAGCCGCCACGCTTGAAGTAACGTCTCTTCGCCCCCGGGATGGTGTCGTACTGAACCAGCGGTGCGGAGGCTTTCGGTTCCGCCCTTAAAGCAAGGTCTGCCTGCATGCGGTAGCGGAGGCCTTTCTGGAAAACTGGTGCGCTGTAGATCAGCTTACCATTGACGTCGTAGACGTGGTAGCCTGGCCGGCAGGCCTTCTCAGCGTTCTGGAGATAAGTGTAGCTACCGATCTGACTTCCCTTGTCTGTGAAGGACTTCCGGACGTAATACGGGCCGCCAGTTGATTCCATAGCTGCTTTCACGGCTTTCCGGAAACCGTCCATGGTCAGACCGAAGCGACTCCAAACGTGATCCGGATCAACGTGAGCAGAGGACAAGCCCGCCAGACGGCCCTCGTTGTGTGAGGATATCAGGTACATCCCGTTACTGAGCTTCGCAAGCGGGTCCCAGCCGCGTTCCCTACAGATTCTCGCGCAGAGCTGGACAGCGGTATTATAGCCCCGCAGGATGTCAGCCTTGAATTTTGTTTCGTCCTTGATTGTGTAGCTGGCCCCGCTGGTATAGGAAATATAATCCGACTCACAGATCTCAATGGAAATCAGGTTATTGTTCCCCCAGCCAGCATCCGCCCAGGAGCGGTACGTTTCCGGGAGAAGCTGCATCACATTGCCGGGAACATCCGCGTCGCAGACGTAGTGGACGCAGGCCGATACCGCGGGCTGATTCCAGTAATCTGCCACACTTGCGGCCGTCCCCTGGCCGGTGCCGATTGTGTGAATCTGGATGCCGATCTTCGCGCAGGTGTCGCTCCGCTGGTAGCAGCGATTATTTGTGAGGTAATTCTTTGTGATGTTTAAAGTTCCCATGTAAACCATCCTTTCATTGTACGAAAAAGAGGACGATCACTCGTCCCCTGTATCATCATCTTTATTCACGACTTTTTCAGCTACTTCCAAGCCCTTCGTTAAAATCTTCGGCACCTTATAGCCGGCCTCCACGAAATTCTCGCAGATAGACCGGATCTCATTAACTAAGAGTGATGCCAGGACAAACCAGCCCAGCAGCACAGTCACTCCCAGATCTACGTTGATTGTCTTTCCGATCTCAGCGAAAACCGCACTGGCACCGAAAGCTACGGCGATCATGATCCAGTAACCCAGCTTTTTGAGCACGCCTTTCCAGCCAGCTTCTGAGTTCTCCTTGTGCGCCATGCGGCTCTTCATCCATCCGGTCAGCCAGTCGGCCACGTTGAAGGCCAGGAACAGCGCGAACAGCATCCAGTGCTCGCCAAAGATGTAGGTCAGAATGGCTACGATACCGCCCACAATGGCATTGTATGTATCAATTACTTTCATTTACATATCCTCTCTTTCTGATATAAATTTCCAATATAAATTACGTTTTCATTACGGTTTTGCCCGGATCTGATTCATATTTCGCCTTTCAATAATTATAGTTATAATCTTCTCCGTCACCATTTGCGATCAGATGAAGAACTCTGTTTTTTCTGTCAATCACAATATAGGTACTCGTAGATATGTAGTTATAAGTCGGATGCCCTAACACAGCCCTAGTTGCAATATAATGTACCCCGTCTACCTCTTTGTGACAGTACACATGCGTATGCCCACAGATACTTGCAATTACAGTGTTTGACTTATTTCGTGTGAAATCATACTCCACATTTACCTCAAAATCCTGCTGAGTATTGTTGCAGGTGCCCTTTTCCTTGTTCACAAAAGCCTGGATAATCTCCAGCAGCGCCTGGCCCCCGTGGTTTGCTGTGACTCCGCTACAGCTATAGCCGGATGCTTCGGTATCCTCTTTTGTAAAAGTCATCAGGGGATGATGGCTGAAAAATATTACCTGCCACCCTTCTTCGGTGATTTTCAAACTGTCTGCTACAAATTGAAGTTGGGCCTGGCTGAAGCCGGCGTTATTCTGTCCGCCATAACTCAGTTTATTACTTTCCTCGTCCAACGCCGTTGGTACATCATCGCTGTTCAGCGCAAACACACGAACCTTTTTATTTGGAATGTCATAGTACCCATAGGCCTTTTCCAGGTCTCCCACATTTCTTTTTGCCTTTTCTGTATCTTTTGAAGTAACCAGATTGTATAGAGTTTCTGAGTCAACATATCCATTTTTATAGTCGGTATACATGGTATTATCATCATGGTTTCCTTTGCATACAATGACGGGTGTTTCTCCCAAGGTCATATCCATCAGCTTTCTGACTGCCTTGTGGCTTTCTACTGCTGTCTGCTTATTTGTCTGAGAGCTGTTATTCAGGTAATCACCTCCATAAACACAGATATCCGGAATATATTCTTCGCTGATTGCGTTATAACAGGCAATGTGTCTTCTTATTTTTGCCGCATTTTCTACCAGTTCATCTGCACTTTTCCCGGCTGTGCATGTGATATGAAGGTCAGTTAAAAATGGGATCAGGATGTTATTTGGATGACAGTATTCCGCCAGAGAAGCTTTCGTAATATTCAACTCCAGTTTTTCAGAGGTCGAGAGATCCTGTTCTCCGAGTGTGGTTGGAACATTGATGCTCTGTTTCAGTTCATCTAATATATCCGTAACGGCTGTTCCTGCCAGGATAATATTGATTGCCTGAAGGTCAATAGATCCGGTGCTCTTGTATATTACCGCCCTGACATACCATCCCTCCTGCGATTCGGATATGCTATATCCCTGATTCGGTGACATCCAGACGGTCGCTCCCTGGAATTTTTTCGACGCATCGTAAAAATAGAAGGAGCACTGATATCCCGTGGGGATATTGATAATCAGAATGGTTTTACCCGTTGTGATTTTTGTAAATCCACAGCGGGCGTACCCAGCAACACTTGAATCAATTCCCGTTGTATTGTCTATGTATCCATTTTCAAAGCCATCAAGAAAATGATCTTTATACTGTAGCAGAACATTATTCTGTGCCTGCTGCAATCCGGATACAGAGCTTTTCAATCCGCTGATCGCGCTTGCATTTTCCCCAACTTTCTCATTCATCTTTTTCAGATCAATACCTTCGGCCAGTGAGATCCCATTTTCTTTCAAATATGAAGTAATCGCGGCATCTACCTGGCTATCCGTCGCCACAAACTGTAATAATTTCGCGATTACATTTCCTTGTTTATCGGTAAGAATCTTTCCCATTCTGCTTCCCCCTTTATACACTCCTTACAGTTACTGTTTTCGCAAATGCAGTTATATCATCATCCGTCCAGGTGCCGTAATTGGATTTACGGATTTTCAGTGCAACGCCGGAATATTCTTCCGATGAGATTTTTATTGTACCTGTGCATGCCACCCAGCTATCCGCCTGCACTAATTTGCCTTCTGCATACTTGTACAACTGATAGAAATAACCGCTTCCAGCCACAAGAACAATTTCTGTATCAAGCGGCGTAGAAAGATAATCGGATGCAATTCTCATTTTCTGAGTATCCGCAGTCTTTTTATGTTCCGCACCTATTATTTCCTGAATCTGACCGATTTCCCAATTGAGAGCACCATAAACATAGTCCTGAATAGTAATTACGCAAGCCGCCTTATAATTACCACACACGGCCATAATAGTAACTGTTCCTTTCCTTCCAGTCACATTTACAGTTCCTGCGGTGACTGTTGCTAAACTTTCATCATCAGTAAACCACCTCACCTTCTGTGTACAATCGATAGGAGACGCCGTCGCTATCAATTCCACTGTCTTTTTGCCGTAGAAAGATAGCTCCGTCGGATCCAGCGCAAGACCAGTGCAGATAATCTCATTGCTCTTAAACTCTTCCAGTACGATACTGTCTATGAGCTTATCTCCCAGATACAGCCCCAGCCGGTTCTCATCAACAGCACGCAATTCCAGTTTTTCCAGAACCTCGCCGATAATTGTCTCTGTTGTTATCGCAGATTCTTCCTCGGTTTCTTCCACCAGAACAATATTGTTTGGGGTGAAAAATCCTTCAATCGTATTGGACTCTAAATACACATCAACAGCATTTTGAACATCTTCGGGTCCCAGGGAACTGCCGATATTTTCCTTTAATTTTTCAACCGTTTTTCCCAGGTTCTTGATTTCCTCCGCGTTTTTATCGATCTGTTCCTTTTTTCCTTTTATTTGATCAGATATTTCCTGTACTGCCTTTTCTGATTCTGCCGCGCTTTTAGCTGCATTTGTCACTTTCTCGACCATGTCATCAAATGGATTCTCTTTTCCATCGTCAGCATCGCTGCCATCTCCTGCCTCCGGACGGCTCTGTACCGGCATAATTACGGACTTAATCGTATAACCATATTCTTTGGATGCTACATAAATATACGCCGCGGCATCATATGCCGTTTTCGTAACTGTTGCCGGAATTGTTACGGTAAAAGTACCATCCTTATCTGGGGTTACTACAACCGGAACTGCTTTGAGACTGGTTTCTGATGCAAAATCAATTCGATTAACCTCTGACAGATCAATTCCTATAATGTGTAATTCCACTCCATGGTCATACTGATACAAACCCAGGATGCGTAATTGGTTACATCCTGCCGAAAAATCTGCTGTAAGAATTTTTCCCATACCGTTTACTCCTTATTTATCCAGTTCAGAGAACATCTCATCCTGTAAAGCATAGGCTCTGGTCTGAAACGCCGTATAATCTGCCCGACACTCCGCCCGATGATCTTTGTATAGCTCTTTTGCCTCCGAAGTTGTGAAAAAGCGGTTCATGCTCATATTTTCCGGATTTTCCGAATCTACTGTTGCATTGTAATTTTCCAGAACCACCTTTTTTCCTTCGATCTCCACGACCGAAGTTGCCATAATAGTTACCTTTTTTGTAGTCTGCATCAACATAGTTTTATCTCCTTTCTGATATCTGCATTTTCAGTTCTCCGATGTAACTGTATAACTGTTCTATTTGAGCCTGCAAAAATGCTATTTTTGCCGTTTCTTCCCGGATTGTATTTACTGTTTCTTCAACGTCCGCGATCTTTCTTAGAGATTTTTGCGTCATTTTTACAGTCAACGGAATAAATTCCGAATATCCAAGGCTCCACGTTCCTTCTCCTTTTCCTTGATGAACTGCCGCCAATTCGTTTTCAGTTAAACCGCATTTCTTTACCTGTTGAAGAACGGTCTGTGCTCCGAAGCCCATGTGGATGCCATCGCTTCCAGTCTTCCAGCTGAACAATACAGGTTTTAATCGCATAAAAAGATCTTCATAGCGATCTGTGATACCGGAAATAATATTCTTTTCCCGTTCGTCAGAGGTCTGCGTAAGTGCCTTTGTGTAGAAAGTCCCGGATGCACTGAAATTGTAAACGGCATCCGTGGCATTTGTATCGCCCGCAAGGCGGTCGTTTTTGCAGTAATATATCCGGAAACCCGGATCTAAGGCGTATGAAGCCCCTACCCATGCGCCGTCAATTGTGCGGACACGCCAACCAGGCACAAAAGCGCCGGCGTCTAAGCAGATCGTATCATATGCCGCTCCGTCGGTTTTTGCGCCGCTCAACCAGGTGTTATTTGTGCCCTTTGCGGCAAAACGCAAAGAAGCAAGCGTTCCCCAGGACTTGATTGTGCAGACTTTGCCTGGGTACGGGTCTGTATAGGAGCCGGTATGGAAAACAGATTCGGATTTTGAGGTGATTCCTTTATCGAAGCTTCCGGCAGAGCCGCAATATATTGCATTTGACACAGCAAGGCTATTGCTCGCAAAGTTCCAAATGATCGGCCAGGAACTATTGCCATCTGCCCCGGTATGCATGATACAGAACGTACCAGATTCGTTGTAGAGGTACAATGATGTGTCCGCATGATTCAGTTTTAGTCCGCGGGTGGCTGAAATATCTCCACCGAAGCTACCGTAGCCGTTTGTAGATATGCTTGGTGCTGCTATATGATTTCTTGAAATGATACTGCCATAGCTTTGGCTTCCCAGGATCAGCTGATTGATATCATCCTCTTCTGTTTCCTCCAGTATTGTAGCAGCTGTCCTATAAGAAGATGCATATATCTGAATTTTGCCCTTGACATACAGCGTCTCAGCATCTACCGTTCCTGTGAATTGTCCGCTCGCACCTTTTAAGGTTGCTCCCGAGATTGCGCCTGTCGCTGTTATATCTTTTGCGAAAATGCCGTTGACATCCAAGCGGTCTGCTGAAATAGTTCCGGATGTGATCAGGTTTCCGTCTATTGTGCTGTTTCCAACTACATGAAGATCGGTCGCTTCAATTTTCTGGGCGAAGAGGTCTATCACATCAATGTGATTGGCCAGAATTGTTTTGGCAGCAATCTCATTGCCGGTGATGGAACTGGCGACAATTTTGTCGGCTGTGATGGTCCGCGGGGTTAGAATTTCGCCATTCAATGTATCGACGTTCTGGGCCTGGAGAGCTCCGGTGATGTTGTTCAGGGCGTAGACAATACTCCTGTTGCTTCCCCGGATTTCCAGACGCTCCACCGAGAGGGTTCCGGCGGTGATCTTGTTTGCCGTCAGTTCAACAATTTTTGCATCCGTGATGGAGCCGTCCGCGATTTGAGCCGTATTGACCGCTCCCACGTCAATCATTGCCGTTTTGATCGAACCGTTCTTGATGTTCGCCAGATCAATCGTGGCATATTTGATATCCGCTTCTGTGGTCTTGAGATAAGTGCTTTCAATCGTTCCAATCTGGGCTTTCGTCGCCGATATTTCACTAGCGATTGCGGTTATCGTACCGCTATTCTGGATTTCTGACTCTACCGAGTCCTTGAATCCAAGAATCTGATCGGTTGTAACCTTATCCACCACACCGTTGAGACTCCCATCTAAATTTTTTGCGGCTTCTACGATGCTGGTGGCTTCTTTCAGACGGGACTGGATCTCGTCGAAGGTCTCACGGGTGTTTGCGATATCGCAGGTGTTTTTATCAGGATTCCCGGGATATTCTGTAATCTTTGTGATTCGTTGTTTATCCCGAACGCCGGTCTTGCGGTCGATCAGTGTGATTGTGTCACCAAGACTGTACTCCAGGATGCTGTATTCGGCACTCCGGTAAGCCAAATCCCTGACATCCGTCGTATATGACTTTTTCGGGATTGACAGGTCTTTCAGCTTTTCGGTGGCATCTTCCATCAAGGAGGTAGCATTCTCGTAGCTGGTGTCCTGCCAAATATACGGAATGATCTTCTTTGAAAACTGGAAATTATCGATGTATTCTTTTCCGTCATTCACTGACGTGATTTTGAGGTTATCCTTTCCTACCGGAATGATCCGAGTATAGAAGTCGTAGGTATCACCAGATAATGTCAGCTGTCGCAGATTCAGCCCCTGAAGGAAATAGACTCCCTTGTCCTCACCAAACTTCTCCCGGAAGGAAACTGTCTTAGCTTTACTGTCCACCTGCATTTCGCACATGAACACAGTACAGAGCTTCTGTAAAACTACTTTACTTGTGACATTTTGCAGGCCTACACTCCGCTTTTTATCCATGGTACATTCCGCTACACGCCAGCCGGTCCCGGCCAGGGCCAAGTTTGCGGTGTCTCGCAAACTGGAGTCTTTCGCCAGGAAGGTTTCCCAGGTCTTTGCTTCCAGCTCTTCTACGTTTAAGGTCGCCGTATACTCCGGGTAGCCGTCTGATGTGATCCGGATCGCTTTTACTACATACTCAGCATCTGCGGTCTGAATATAATACTCATAGTCAATTTTCTTGGCTTTTCCAAGATATGTAAAAGAGAGCGTCTTTTCCGCAGTGGAAAGAACGCTCTCGATCTTACAATCTCGGTACTTTTTTATGTATCCCACAACCTCGTGGGACTGATTAAATATTTTCAGCATGGAGGATGCCTCCTTTTATTACTCCGCAATCATGAACATCAACGGCTCCAGCTGCGCGCTGTCCAGCTCGATACCATCGATCTGATCCAGACTGATGGTGTGAATATTCACGTCTGTTACGTCAATGTCCAGCAGCTCTTTGATTTTTGATTCATATTCTGCCTTGTCTTTTCCGGGCTTCATGATGATTTCCAGATTACCTACTTTTTCATTGTAGGCTTTCATTTCCCGTTCATGCTCTGCCGTACCCTCCGCACTTGTGACCATTTTCTTTTTCAGTTTTTCTTCCGATTTTTTCTCAGCATCCTGGTCACGATATTCCGCAAAAATCTCGTTTCTGGCCTCATCGTAGGGTTTTAATTTATCCAGGAGTTCCCTCATATTCTTTTTGATAGCGTAGGTGATTTTCACGCGACCCTGGAATAATTTTTCACCGGTCCGCTTATAGTGTTCCTCTTCCAGAGACTGAATATAGATCAGGCCGTTATAGTTTGCGATCATTTCTCTATTTGTCATAGTTTTACCTCACATATACCTTGGTTTGAATTTAATTGTCATGGTGATATTCGTGTTATCGCAGGTGATTGTGTTTTCTCCAGGAGCCAGTACCGGAAGCTCCCAGAAATCTACGTCACCGGCCTTCTGGACACCATCCTGCGTTATCAGGCCGGTTTCTCCGTCGATGATCACCTTTTTATCTGTCGCCAAATTCCTGACGGTAATTGGATCATCCTCGCCAGTGAGCGGATCTCTACAAATTCCCCGGATAGTCACCGGTATTGTGCTGATACTGGGCAATAACTCTAATACCGCAGGGGTATTCAGGTTCCCAGGATTTACAATGCTTACTGTCGTAGTTCCAGATCCAGACAGCTTCGGACCATACTCATATCCCTGGAGTTCCAGCGTCAGTTTGTGCCAGCGATCCTGCCGATAGTTCACGGTTTCCTCGAAACTGGCATCTTTGGAAAGCACCACTCTGAATTTGTGTGCAAATCCGTCCAGGGTAATGTCCACCGGTTCCAGCAGGGCAGCCACGATATTGGAACGGTCCAGGGTCATAACCTCCCTGGTGGAATCCTTGATCAGTAATGTTAATTTGATGGTTTTGAACCCGACCGTGCCGCCAATCAGGAATGGATCCGGAGAGCCCCGGTTCCATTCACTGTTATTTGTTATCGCATGATTCCCGATCGATACCGCCCACTGCCGGGCGTGCCATCGAGATATGTCTATTCCATTGATCTGCATTCTCTCATCTCCTTAGAACCTCCCACGACTCTGTGCGCGCGACTGCAATGCCAGTTCCTGAGATATCGGTTTCGCGACTTCCCCTACCAGCTTGCCGGTATCGAGAACAATCTGCGTGGTTCCGGCAGTATTGGTGGCAACTTTCTGTACTTCTCCGATCAGCTGTGCCAGCAGGTTGGCCAAATTTCCAGTATCAACATTAACTCCCGGGAGCTGAGTCTGAGCCTGTACAGCGGCGTCGGCCGCCTGGGCCGCTCCGGCGTCAATCCGCTGTAGGTACTGTTCCAACGTGATATTTCCCATGTTTTTGCCGGTAGTGGATTCTACCAGCTGGCGGATCATATCCTGTGCTGGTTTAATTGCCGTAGCGGTGTTTTCCTCGATGCCTGCGCCGACGCCAGCGGGGATATACTCGCCAACTTCTTCGGCCATCAGACGTGAAGGGGACTTGATCTTTGCAGCCTTCTTCGTTTCTGCAACAATCTTTTTGACCATATTCGTGGTGTAAGTTTTAATTTTCTTTGAGTCGTTCATGGCTTTCAAGATACCATCCAGAGTGTCCTGGCCAATTTTCTCACCGTCTTTGGTCAGTTTTGATAAGTTTGTAGTGATCGTCGTGGTGGTATTCAGCAGGGACGATTTCGCATTCTTGCTGGAAACCTGTGCGTATAAGCTCTGAACGTACTTCGTAACCGTGCTCTCACCGATCTTTCCGGCCTGGTTTGCAATGTGCTGCAGTGAAGCGTTTATCGGCTTTTCCAGATCGTTCACGCCCTTCAAATACTCTTCCGTATAGGCTTTGATTTCTGCCTGAGCGTTGGCTTTGAGAGTGGCAATCTTCTGTTCACTATTCTTATTCAGCTGGGCAATCTGGGTATCACCGGAGGCTTTCGCGGCAGCCACCTCCTGTTCCGTCTGCATTTTCAGGTCTTCATTCTCTTTCTCGGCTTCCTGCTGAGAAATCTCTTTTTTTCGTCGCCAGAGTGAAACATATTCGTTCAGCTGGGCTTCCGTCATTCCTTTGCCTTCTGATCCTTCCGGCAGGTCGTTATTCAGAACGTGGAGCATGGCCGAGGCTTCCGGGCCCATATCCTCAAGTTCTTTTATAAAGTCTGCATCAATACCTTTATCACGGAGTTTCTGGAGCTGAGTCTTCCAGTCATCTAAGCCAACCACCTGAGTTTTTAGGTTGTACAAAAGCGTACTGCCGGAGTCGGACTCTGAGTAAAACTTGTCCGTCAACTTTATTGAATTGTAGATGGACTCTTGCCGACTTTTTACGGAATCAGCGTAAGTTTTATTCAACTCCTCTATCTTATCCTGAGTCTCTTTCGTGACATCGGTGATGGAATCTGCCAGATCGTCGGTAACGTCCTGAATATCCTCTTTCAATTTAGAGTTGACTGTAGTGACTTTGTCCACATAGTCATCCTCCAAACTTTTCAGAGACTCGTTCAGGGTATTTTTCGCCGCAAAATACTTTTTGTCGGCTTCCTCACGCTCTTTGGTGCCGCGCTTATAATTTTTCCGGACCGTGTTCCAGTAATCCACCTCGGCCCGCTCGGAAACCTTGAAATACTGCTTGTAAGTATCAAGTGCCCCACCGTTCAGGGCGTAGTCGTTCTTTTCCTCGGTGGCCGCAGTGTTGGCACTTTTTCCACTATTCCGTGCGGTTTTCCACTGTTCATACACATCCGTGTAGGCCTGTGTGCCCTTTTGCATTTTTGACAGCACCTGTGCCCAGTAAGCTTCCTCTTCCTGAACGCTGAGGTTATAATAGACTTTCATGTTTGCCAGGTGCTTGGTCGCGGCCTTGTATACGTCCGAATAGTAATCAGAAGCGGACTTATCGACAGTTTTCTGATTACTGCCGCTTCCTTCCGTTTTCGTTCGTGATACGCTGCCGACTGTTTTGTTTGCAGCGCTCTGCATTTTCAGAATTTTGATATTGAAATCCGCTATTTCCTGTTGGGCTTTCTTGTATGCCGCAGTCCCTTTTTTCGTATTTGCAGCCACTTTCTCCCAAAACAGTTTTTCATCCTCAAGCGAGGTATAACGTTTTTCTTTGTACTTATCCAGCCAGGCCGTAGCGGAGTCCAAAACGTTTTGTGACATTTGCGCGGAAGCATTTTTCGCTAAGACTGCATTGGATTTAATGCCCCAGGCCATACCTTTCGCCACGTTTGCACCAATTTCATCTTGGAATTTTTTCGACGGAGAATGAATATCCAATGTTTTCTTTGCAGCGTTCAGAGCTTGCCCGGCCATATTTGCCGCCGCATTGATAACCTGACTCTGCCCCTGTGCAATACCCCGAGCAAAACCGGCCGCCAGCTGATTGCCGACCGTCTGATAGTTCCCTTCGTACCCTGCTGCCGCACCAGCCCCACTTCCTGCTGCTGACCCTGCCGCATTGCTGACCTGGTAGGAAAATGCCGTCATTCCGGCGGCCATTGCAGTGATGAGGAGTTTTCCGGCAGATCCGTAAGCTCCGGCGTTGTCATTGATAGCTTTCTGGGCCGACTCCACAACTTTCTGGGCGGTTGACTTCGTGTTGTCGGTTTCTCCTTTGATTCCTTCAGCTGCGCCTTTTCCCAGGCTGGTACCGCCTTCTTTACCGGCGGTTTCCAGATCTACGTTGTTGGCCGCCAGGAGTTCAATCAGATCTGCATAGGCATCTATAGCATCCTGTCCGCCAGCTTCGATGCCTTTTCTCAGCTCATCTATGTCCTGGATACCACAGCTCTCTGCGATCTCCGCCAGTCCCTCAAACTGTCCCTCAATAGCTTTGTTCATCATCTCTATTGCCTGTTCAGGTGACGTGGAGCCGGAAGAAATGCTGTCCGCTAAGCCCTCCGGAATCTTCACGCCGCAGGCGACCGCAGTATCCACTACCTCCTCCCAGGCATTTTTCGTGTTTTCCGTCAATTTCTGCCAGGTTTCATCGCCGTACTCTGCCGCGTAATCAAACGCATCCCGAAGGTCGGTAAATTCTTCCGCTGACGAAGCAAATTCTTTCATAGCCGCCTTGTATGCTGTAATATTTGATGCCTCGACTTTCGCAATGCCCTCTGTCAGGTCCATTGCTTCGGTGTAATTGTCAGAAATGCTCTTGACCTGCTCTGCTCCGTATTCTCCCTGGTTTTCCCAGGTCCAGACCATGTGATCCAGCGCATTTGCGCCTTCCATTCCAAGGCTTTCAATGTACTGGATGAACTCCTCCGATACCAGGCTTTTGCCCTCCTCGTCGGTCATTTCCCGGAGCTTCTGGAGATTCTCCTTATACTTCTTGATCGCTTCGATCTGGCTGTTGAGGTTCTTGTTCATGGCCTCGGTGGTGACATCCGCCCCGCCGTCGTCCCTCTCGAAGAGGTCGAACAAGCTGATTTTGTTCTGTAGACTGGATTCGATGCTTTCCCTAGTGGAATTGTAGGCGTCGAGAATTTCCTGGGCGGCTGTCCGCTGAGCTTCGGCGGCTTCCTTTGCAGCGTCAGCGGCCTTTTTTGCCGCATCTGCCGCCGTGTCTGATGCATCATCTATCTGGTCTGCGGCGTCCTGTGCAGTTCCTCCAAGGCCTGAAATCTCACCACTCAAGGGATTTAACATAACTGTGAATTTCTTGCCTTTGCTGGCACCATCGAGCAAAGAATCCGCCAGTTCCTTCACGCTTCCCGGTAATGGTTTCATGACGCTATTTAGCTTCTCTTCTGCTTTTGCGGAAAGCTGAGTCTCATTTCTCAGTTTTTTTCCGGCTTCTTCAAGCCCGTCATACTGATCTTGAAGATTTTTTAAAGCTACAACGCTGTTCCCGTGCTCTTCACGAGCTTCTTTTTCTGCATCCCTACACTCTTCCCAAGCAACGTTAGCTTCTCCGAGCTGAGACGTCAAATCGCGGAGCGCCGTTGTATCATTATCTGGAGTATTTGCAATTTGCTTCTGAAGCTCATCAATTGTTTTCTGAGCTTCTTTCGTTGCATCAGCTGCTGCCTGCATGGCTTCTGCCGCACGCATTTTGTTGACTTCTGCATCCAACATCTGATTCATCAGATCCTGCGCCGCCTGGTTGACTGCATTCTGAATAAGCAGTTCTTTCTGATTCTCGATCAAATCTCTGATCTGCTCATTCGTCATTTTTACTTTGCCAGCCTCTTCGTCGTACGCATCCGCGATTTCGGGAATCTGCCGGGAAAGTTCTCCCACGATGGTACGCAGTTCATAGCGCTGGCTCAGACTTTTATTTTCTACATCGTTCAGTTCAATCAAACGACTTCCAAGGTTTGATATGGTTCCCGCCATATCTCCGGCATTGTCCACAGATGATTTTGTCTTTTCAAGAACATCCGCAGATTTTTCATTCGTATCTGCTACCTGATCGATAAATTCCACCAAGGCATCTCTCTGCGGAGTAATCGCTTTCGTGATAGAAGAAACCGCAGATGTGGCCATTTCTGTGGCAGCCTTCAACGGTCCGCTGAACTTTTCATAGATGGTGATTTCCAGGCTCTCAACAGCGGAATTGAAAGCCGCTGTGGCTCCTTCCAGGTTATCATCCATAGTGTCGCCCATCTCTTCGGCAGCACCCGCACAATTTTCCAGTTCTTCCCGATATCCGGCGATTTCGTCAGCTCCGGTGTTCAGTATCATGTTCAACGCTTTGATCGAATCAGAAGTAAACGTAGAGAGTAAAGCGGCCTGTTTCTGGGCGTCGCCCATACCGTTTGTCGCTTTTTCCACATCTTTTAAGATGTCAAGCATATCACGGAAGTTTCCTTTACTGTCCATGACCTTAACGGACGTATCGCCAATTGCAATAGCTCCATCTTCCATTTTGGAAGTCATATCACGCATCACTGCTGCTAATGCGGTACCTGATTCGGCGCTACGCAGGCCGTTATTGGCCAGGGCCTCCAGGATTGCCGTAGTGGTTTCAATCGTCTGCCCGGCGGCATTCATATTGGCCGCCGAATTTTTGTAAGCCTGTCCCAGCTGTGACGCCGTCGTATTGCTATGTGCCTGAGCGTAAGCCAGCATATCGGCTATATGAGTGGTATCTGATGCCTGCAAATTGAAAGTTGCAATATTATCCGAAGCAATCTGAGCCGATTCCGCCAGGTCCATGTTGGCCGCCCGGGCAAGATATACGACGCCATCCACGCCATCCAGTGTTTCCTGTACCTGCCAGCCTGCGACGGAGAGGTTCATCATTGCACCTGCTGCCTGTTCTGCCGAAAGCTTTGTATTCGCTCCAATTTCTTTTGCCTTGTCTGAAAGCTGAGAAACTTCCTGTTTTGTCGCTCCGCTGACGCCCTCTACCCCTGACATGGCGGCTTCAAAACTGCTACCTACTTTTTTTATTTCTGTAACAGCCTCTTTTGCCGCACCTGCAATCTGCCCCAGGCCATTCGTGGCAATATCCACCGTTTTTTCGATCACAGCGCCCTTTAGTAAAGATTCTGTATTGATTTTTTCGGGTTCTTTTACCGTTTTTCCGTATGCGTCAATGCTTTTTGCGCACTTATCCGCCGACGCCGCTGCTTCATCCATGTAACGGGCATTTTCGGCCACAGCGCTGTTCGCTTTAATGACCTGAGCTTCGGCGTTATTCAGTTTTGTTTTCCAATCCTCAACCTTGTTTCCTGTCTTCTGATATTCACTCTGACACCTGCTAAGCTCTGTTTTGGCCTTCGCAACCGCCGCGCTCTGGTCGTCCAGTTCGTCTTCGAGCCTTTTGACCGCTTCTTGCTGCTCTTTTACCGCATCACTGGAGGAATTATTTGCCTTCTCCAAATCTTCCAGTTTCTGTTTGGCCTGCTGGTAGGTCTTGGTCAACTCTTCCAGCTTCTCTTCCTGCGCGGTACAGGCCTTTTCCATTTCTTGGATCTTTTTTCCGCCATTTTCATAAGCCCTGGTAGCGTTTTCCAAGCCCTGCTTCGTGGCTTCCACTTTCTGCTTCTGCTGCTCCAGAATCTTATTTAGAACCTCATCTTTCTTTGTTAGGGCTTCCAGACTGTTTTGCTGTCCATCATATTGCGCTTTAACAAGATTCAGCTCTGATCTTAGAGAAGTGACGGTTTTATTGATGCTGGTTACGCTACTCTTGAACTGCTGATCGCCCTCCAGCCGGATTCCTGCAGCAATATCGTTTTTTCCTGCCATAGTTTTTCCTCATATAAAAGAAGCGCCTGCCTACTTGGCAGACGCTCATGTACAATTATTTACTTCCATCCTCTTTGTTTGTAAAACTTATCTCTCTTCATACGCTGAATATCATCTCGAAACAGCCATCCCATCCATTTAAAGAAACGGGTGCAGCACCAGATTACTCCGCATCCGATTAAATACAGCACTAACCAAAAGATATCTCCTGAAGCTACAAGCACAAACCCAAAAATGAGAAATACAGCAAAAATACACACTTTCAAATTCTCCATTTTCCATACCTCCTGATAGCACCGATTATATCATGTTTACGGCAGCATATCAATGGCCGCCCGGGTATCTTTCTTCTTTCCGTTCAGCTCCAGATACTTTTCAAAGAGTGTAAAGAATTTTTTGGGGGTCATATTGAAGATCTCTTCCTCGCTGTAACCCATTTTCGAGGTGGCGATGATAAGAAGCTGAGCGATATCCAACAACTCGCTCTCTTCGTCGTTCCTCTCGTCTTCCGCTTCCGGCATGGCGTCATTGAAGGCCAGGAAAAGGGATATTGTCAATCCCGGAATCTCCTTTTGCATCACGAGAGAACCCACCTCTTCTTTTGTATACCTTTTTCCGTTTTTCAGCCGGATTCCCTCGTCATTCAAAAGTGCTGTCAGTATTTCCCGAAGGTACCCCGGTCCTTCCACAGGATCTTTCAACATTACCAGGAGCTGTCCCACTGTTTTGCCGAACCGGCTCTGCAGTTCGTCAATAACGCCGAGGGAGAAGAAGACGCAATGCTCTTCTCCCCCAATCATTATCCAGGTGCCTCCCGGCCTTAGGCTACTCACACTACCTCCGTGGTAATTCCGACTTTTTTATTCAGCCAGTCTTTTGCTGCTTTCAGAGTATCAAAAGTTGCTCTGATTTTCCATTCTTTTGAATCTTCCGGCACCATAGCCTCTCCTTCCAGAGTCACATGTGTAAAAGTTGTATTTTCCTGTTTTGTCTGATTCTCATCATTTGGCTCAGAGAACTTCACTTTCGTATAGAATTTAACTACCCACTTATTCTCAGACATTCCGACTGCACCCACTCCAACAAAGGGAGCCTCATCGGTAGATTTAAAGGAAATTTCCCCATTTTCACCCTCTGTCTTGGTGTGCCCCAGCAGGTAAGTATAAATCTCATCCACATCATTGTTCAGTTCTACACTCAGAGTCGCACCAGTTACAGAGTTATCCACTTCCTGGAGCACGTTATCCCCATAATCCTTTGCATTAGATTTTGCAGGGGTGCCGTTGAACGCTGCTGCCGGGCTCAGTCTCTTACCTTCTTTATAGGTTCCATTTTCCTGCAGCTTACCAAATACTACATATTCAAGGCCTTTTTTTGCCATAGTTATTCCTCTCTTTCTTCGTGGCACGACAGTACCACATGTATTGTCTTTGTTTCTGTTTCATACAGGGTCCGGATATCTGTTACCGTAAAGCCGGCTTCCTGGAGGGCCGCTTCTGCTGCCTTCTTATACTCCCGGAATTTTCCGGTCTTCGGGGTGAAGATATGTACCTGCCACCAGGTTATGTGACATTCCGGATCATTATCGCCGTAGTCTGCCGGCTGTTCCGCTTCCTCGTTATACACGATGTACTCCGGCTTTACTCCGGCGTACTCATAATATTTCACCGGGATCCCGATACCTTCCAGAACCTTTTCCAGTTCCATCACTGCATCACCTCCCGGTTAAACACCTCCTGCATCGCCTGAATGACACGCGGCTCAGCCCGGATCACCGCGCTGGTGATCACTGGGGTGGCTGGACGTCCTTTGACGCCGTTTTCCAGATAAATCAGTTTTTCCATATTCCGGACGCCTTTCTTGTCCCGCCCGGTGGGACGGGTACACATATAATACCCGCCGCCATAGCCGGCCATAAGACCGGTGGGTTTGATTGAAGCAGCCATAGCGCCGGTATCTTTATGTTTCGATGCTTCCGCCACGACTTCCTCATGAAGGACCTCCATGCCGGCTTTCATCATCTTCGGAGCCACTTCATCGAATCTTCCCAATTTATCCAGCTGTGTCAAAAGTTCTTCAAAACCTCTTACCTCAAAGGATGCCATCGGCCACCTCCCTCTGCCTTGCGAGATGCAGGGACAATGCGCTGGTCCGTGGCAGAGAATCCGGGATCATCTGTACCTGGCTGATTTCGTAGACTCGTCCCTGGATCACTGCCAGATATTCCGTCGTCAGCCATTCCTGGTATTGGATCCGGATCAGGCGGTCGATCTGCACTTTAGCCGTCATGGCTTCATAGTACCGTACCGCTCCAACGGTTTTCTCTGCATACCGGAATTTTCCCCTGATCTGCCCTGCGTTCCCATCGTCATCGATCAGATGAATGGAGACCACTCCGTCATTGAACGTTTCAAATGAAACCGTTGTCTTCTGCATATTCATCCGTCTGCACCCCGATTCTCAACATGATCAGTTCTGAATGGAAATTCTGTTCAAACAGTTCCAGCACGCTGTTGCGCGCGTACCGGCAGTAATCCAGCAGAAGTGCCCGGGGCTGGCCTTCTTTTCCGTAATCCAGTGTTTCCCCCGCCTTAGCGTCCAGATAAGCCATTCCCCGGGTGATGATGCCGATCAGCTTTGTATCTCCATCCGTATCACTGTAGGTAATATCCAGATAATTCCTGACGTCATTTAAAAGCTCTTCTGCTGTCATGTGATCACCTCATCAGGCTTTCGCCTTTGTATTTACCGGGTTGTCCTCAGTGTTGGTCACTTCCACTTTCAGAGACTGCGGTTTCAGTTTGGAAATATCCAGATACTGGAATGCATTGTTATCTTTCGGCCGGCCCATACCATACATCTTTGTTGTGTATACCCGGTTATCTTCCAGGAACTGATATTCGTCTGAGTATTCGATCTTTCCAGAAGAGCCGGCACCGATTCCCATAAAATACTTTTTAGCGATACCCATAATGGCCTCGCCCTCGTCCAACACTGCGGACTGAACCACTTTGGTCGGATACGGGAAGATATTGTTCTTATAAGTTCCATCAGCCGCACGCACAGTAGAAGCCGGAAGGATTCTCTTAATGTAATCCACCGGGTTGACTACCAGAAGGACTTCTGGCACCGTGCGATATCCGCCGACATCATCCGGTTTCTTTGCCAGAGGTGCCACTACTCCGCAGTATGTTTCCGGGTCCAGGGAATCCAGTTTTACTTTGTCTTTGTCCTGGTATACGCCCATTGTTACAGAGCCGGCGAGATTCTTACACATGCCAATAGGCTGGTCTTTTCCGGTTCCTTTCAGGATAGCTTTTTCCAGTCCTGCCGCTGAAGCCTCGGAAAGAATGATCCGGACATAATTGTCCAACCATGCCGGTCCCAGTTTCAGCATATCTTTTGATACCGGGATGAACGCGGTCAGTTTTGCCAGGGTCATATCCATAGTATCAATCTTTCCGGCCAGCTCTGTGGCAATCTTGGAGTTTAAGGCACTCCAGGTGGCCAGATCAATATTGTCTGCATTGACAATCATCTTGATCACACCCTGGCAGTTCAGAAAGTCGATGTTATCCAGAAGAGGATGGGACTCTCTCATGTCAGAAATCACGGTGTCAATAACCGTCTCCGGCATCGCTTTTGAGATATCCACCAGCGCCTGTTTCGGGTTTGCTGATTTGGATGCGTCAATCCAGGCCTGATAAAACTCTTTCTCCTCACTGGTCAGCTGACGGATGCCTCTGGCCGCAAGAATTGTGGAGTCACGACTCTGACGCAGATCACCGTATTCCTCCATAATGCGTTCCTGCACGCCATCAGCGAACTGAGAAAAGGCCTCAGCCATTGCTTCCTCGTCGTCATTTTTCAGAGCCTCAGAGAGGTTCTGCATCAGCTCTTTGTTTTCCTCTTTCAGAAGATCTTTATTTTTCATTTGCTGCTCCTTTCAAATGCATTTAAAAAAGCGCCCATCATTTTGAGCACTTTGTCACCTTTTTCTTTTTTCTCCGGTACCGGAGGTTTTTCTTTCTGAACAAACTGTTCCATCTCTTTGTGGAAGGACTGGAAGCTGTTGATCTGCTGCCGGAGCTGCCGGATCGTAACCTCCGCCTGCTGGTTCAGCTGGCCCGGATCCACTTTACTGGTACTGATTTCATCACAGAAACCATACTCCAGACACTGTTCCGGTGTCAGGAATGTTTCCTTGTCCATCATCTCTTTGAGTTCTTCCTCAGTGAGATTTTTTGCCCGTTCCATGTAGATCTGCCGATTGGACTCCATCAGCACGTCCAGATCATCTGCGCATTTCCGCAGCATCTTTGCATCGCCGTACACAGACATAGACATGTTATGAATCAGCATGGACGTGCCCTGGCCCATAATAATTTTGTCACAGGCCATACAGATCACGCTTGCGATGGAATAAGCAAAGCCGTCCACATAGCAGATTTTCTCTGCCTGGTGCTGTTTCAGCTGGTTATAAATGGCAATTCCTTCTTTAACGGAGCCGCCATTGCTGTTTACATGCAGCTCAATGGTCCCGCTGTCCGGGATCGCTTCCAGCTGTTCCCGGAAGTATTTTGCACTGGTCTCTGATTCATCGTAGTCCCAAGTCTCCCAGTTAAAAGGGCCGTATGCGGTCACATCATCATAAATGTACAATTTATGCGTATCTCCGCCGGCCAGCTGTTCAAAGCGAAACTTCGTTGCATTCACCCTGTATCACCTCCTTTCGCAATATCGGTATAATTCTTTGTGATCCAATGTTTTTTGCTTTCTTCTGTGCCGAGTTCTGTTTCTCCAAGCTTCTTTCGCAGCTCATCGATACAATACATTCCGGAGGAGATCAGCTTGTCGATCTTCTCCGCAATCGCGAACACATCCACATGCATGATAGTGGTCGTGTCGATCTTCAAATAGCAGCCCTGTCGCACCTGGCGTTTGCCATAGCGCTTCCGGTTGATCTCTGTCTGAAGCATTTCGCAGATTGGATCCACGCAGAAGGTAAGAAAGTTTTGCGTTACTTTTTCCACGTCTGATACATCGCCTTTCAGCAATGCCGACGGAATATTGAACGCTCGGGCCACAGTCACCACAATTTCATCCAGTACATCGGTGATATCTTTCATTTCTGACGTGGATTTCTTGCTCTGTTCTGCTGCCTGCTTCGTATATGTAAAGCCGTTAAACAATGGGAGAACCGCGCTCCGGCTATTAAAAAAGCGCTTAAATCGATTGTTCATCAGGTCTTCATAGACTTCCTCAAAACTCTTGCCCCCATATTTTGTACCGGCGGCTAAGGCGTCAATGTGCAAGGTCCCCTTTTCGCCACCGGCTTTTTCGTATTTATCCACCGCCTCATCCAGCAGAGTGTTGTACCCGTTGCACAGGTTTGCGAGAAGCTGGCGGATGTTCTTGTTATTTAAGCGAAAATACAAAACTTCCGACATGTGAAACGTCCGGTCAAAGGTCAGCCCCTTCCGGTATACGTTGCTGAATACCGTTTCTTTTAAGGCATATTCTTCTTTCGTGAAGCTTTCCGCGATGATCAGCTGCCCCATGCTTTCAATCACCAGACATTCATTACGATACAGAAGTGTCGCCACAAGCTCCTGGAGGAACTGACTGGAGTTCTGATTTTTGTTCGGCTCGTAGTTCCAGACGTAATATTCTTCCCCCTGCTGCTCCTTCCCTTTTGACAGAGTCTTAAATTCACACTTCGAAATGCTGTTCGCTATCAGATTGATTGCCGCGTGAATGGTAAGCTCCTCAGCTACCAGGTTGGAAAGTCGTTCCTGGTCCACAAACTGTTCAATTGTGTCCGCGGTTACTTCCACGGTCTTTCCCGTAGACATTTTCCCTTTGAGCCATGCCCAAAATCCCATGTCACACCTCCTTCCCGCTTAATAGCTGTATACATCAAAGTTGATTCCGGAGTAGTCAAGCTCTTCCGGAATCTCATCAACAATGGTCATTGTACTGACAAATGCCATAAATCCATCTGTCTTTCGGTAGTTCGGTTCGATTTTTCCGTATGTGATATTACCCTTATCATCCATCTTCTTCTTGGTATTTCTGAGATACCAGCGCATAATGGGCACATCTCCAAAAATAATTCCATGGACAACAAAGGCCCGGTCAATGATCGTCGCCACTCTCATAATGTCAGAAGGCCGGACCAGATACACATTTTTCTGCTCAAAAGCATCAAACCCGACTTTTTTCAAAGCCGAATTTAAAAGAGAATATCGGTAATTATCGATTGCAATTTTGATGATGTTGTACCGCTGGCCCATTTTCATAAACCATTCGGCCACCAGATCTGGTGAAATTTCCACATCATCCACAAATTCCACATCCCCTTTCGCTTCCCATTCGCGCAAAGGAGCCTTGATCCCGCCTAAGTCCCGCGATCTGGCGCAGATGAAGGTGTGCTGTATATAGTAGATTTTTCCTTCCACGCGGAAAGTAAGACCCACCCCAACAAAATCATGAATTGTCGCATAATCTACACCTCCTACGCAGTTCCTGCCCTCCAGATCGATCATATCCTGCTTCGTTGCCAGGATATTTTCCCAGGAAGTCACCTCGTTTTCTTTATCTCCGACAGGGAAATTACAGCGTTTTGCCATATATTCTGGGAAATAATCCATATTGTACGGCATATCCATAATTTCCTTCTCGATCGTGGTCCGCAGGCTCGGAAAATCATTCAGACTCGGAATCGCTTTTACCAGCTTATCTATCTGGTTCCACTCTTTCTCATCCTCAATCCGGCACCAAAATACCAACTTACGGTTGAGAGGATTGTACTCTTTCAAGATTGCCTGATTCTGCTCTTTCTCTTTGTCCAGTACCCCTTCCCGGACGTGCCCATCTGTAGTAATCGTGATAATACGGCCATGCCAGACTTTTCCCAGACCAGATTTCAACGTATTCATGTTCTGAGTATCTGTGTACTCGTGCTTCTCATCAAAAATGATACAACCGGTACGTTTACTATCTTTGCCCCGCTTTGAAGAGGTGTTGAACCGCAATTCTGACTTGGTAGCCCGGCCAACAATCCGTTCTTTTGTGGCGTGATAATTCTTTTTCAGCACTGCTTTGTACTTTGGATCTACCGGGTCCGTTATCACTTCATAAACATCCCGGAAGGAAGTCTTGGCCTGTTCTTCTGTATTTGCCATCAGGTCAACGTTATAGCCCTGGATTCCATGATAGGGCGACAAGAAGTAGAAGATCAGGAAAGAGATAAAACCATTTTTTCCGGTCCCCCGGCCGACCATCGCGCAGATTTCATTGAATACAATGTCACCATTGGTGAAGGTCACACCCACGATCAGAGCAAAAAGAAATACCTCCCATTCGATGAGCCGATATGGGAAGTATTTCTGCAAGGACAAACCTTTTTCAATTTTTTCATCATCGATCCGGACATCCGGCCGTTCCAGCGTGGGGATCACTATATTATCAATCATGAGGTCCTGCTCTTTGCAGTGTTCCACCTCGTTGTTTTTAATCTTCCGGATATACGGATCTATAAAACGGCTATAACTCCTCATCGTCCGCAGCGCCTGACGACAGGACCACGTCCGACGGCTTTAGCCCCAGGAACGACAGAATGCTCCTCATCTCCGCCGAGATCCGGCGTTTCTCCGCCGTTGCATCGGTGTAATTTTTGAGCGTACAGTTTCCATCTTTTTTCAGGGTGGTAAGTGTCTGGTTTATGTAGAGTAAATCATCATAAAAGGACATATACTCTTCCACCTTGTCTTCCAGAAATTTTTCAGACATTTTGTTCGACAAAAGCGCATTTTTCAGGCTTTCTTTTGTCTTTTCTCTTTTCTTCTCCTGACTCAATGGACGGGCCATTTTACCACCCTCCTTTCGATTTCCTGGGATTTTTGAAATTTTCTCCGGATACGAG
>OGPA01000579.1_pt1 | contig 36972 bp, 31 predicted proteins | sample 1552841 | NCBI WGS metagenome assembly OGPA01 (sample SAMEA2579916, study PRJEB22360) | human gut metagenome
TACAAATCACGTGCTCTGGCCAACTGAGCTAAAGAGGCAGGTGGGTAAGCTTACTACATCGCGCCGCTACAACCAAGTACCCTTGCTGCGGTCAAGCCCTGGGGGATTCCGAGGGAGCATGCCGTATAGGACTTACCCGGGTGCAAAAGTAGATATTATTTTTTACAATGCAAGCGTTTTTGTTTATCTGAAGTGATATTTGTTTCTAAATGGCTGGAAACCTTTTATTTTCGACGTAGTTAAAAAATGTTTACCGTTCTCTTGGGGGCTTGTGCAGTCTTGTGAGTTGCTCTTCCCTGAGGTGATTCGGCATTTCCTTTGGGGAGGGAATTGTTTCTTTAGCATTAACGGATTGTTTCACTAGGATGAAACACTTGTTTCACTTATGAGAAACACTTGTTTCTTCTTGGTGAAACAGTTTTAAGTATATGACTCTATTTCGGATTTATCGGCAAGGAAGTAAGGAGAGGCTTGCTTGTAATAAGGCGGTAACCGGTCATATTTTTTGATAGATTATGATCTACTCTGGTATATGTATAAATATTCTTGTAACTTTGTGTCCTAATTTAAAAATCAAAAATAGTAAGAACAATGGGTGGTTTTTTCGGAACTATTTCTAACTCGGCTTGTGCTACCGATTTATTCTATGGCACAGATTACAACTCTCACTTGGGGACCCGCAGAGGCGGTATGGCAACTCTCCATAATGGCGTATTTAAGCGTTCTATCCATAATCTCGAAAATTCTTATTTCCGTACACGTTTTGAAAGTGAACTGGACAAGTTTCAGGGAAACTCTGGTATCGGTATCATCAGTGACACGGATCCTCAACCGATCTTTATTAATTCTCACCTGGGTAAATATGCCGTAGTAACGGTTGCCAAAGTGAATAATATGAATGAGTTGGAGAAAGAATTACTGGATAAAGGTTGTCATTTCTCCGAATTAAGTTCCGGACAGACCAATCAAACAGAATTGATCTCATTATTGATATCTGAAGGAAGAACTTTTCTGGAAGGAATAGAGTTGGTATTCGAAAAAGTGAAAGGTTCTTGCTCGATGCTGATCCTTACCGAAGACGGTATTATTGCAGCCCGCGATAAATGGGGACGTACGCCGATACTGGTCGGGAAGAAGGAGGGAGCTTATGCAGCCACCAGCGAACCTTGTAGTTTTCCGAATCTGGGATATGAAATAGAATATAATGTAGGACCGGGTGAAATCGTACATCTTACAGCTGATAAGATGACACAACTGCGTAAACCGAATAAAAAGATGCAGGTTTGTTCTTTCCTGTGGGTTTACTATGGATATCCGGTATCTGAATATGAAGGGGTAAATGTAGACGCTTCACGTTATGCCAGCGGTGTTTCGATGGCAAAGAAGGATGAAGTGGAAGCCGATTTCGTATCCGGTATTCCTGATTCGGGTATCGGTATGGCTTTGGGGTATGCTGAAGGAAAGGGAATCCCTTACCGTCGCGCCATTGTAAAATATACACCGACATGGCCTCGTAGCTTTACTCCGGCTAACCAGGCAGTTCGTGACCTGGTTGCTAAAATGAAACTGATCCCAAATCGTGAACTGTTGCGTGGAAAGCGGGTTATCTTCTGTGACGACTCGATTGTACGTGGAACACAGCTTCGCGATAATGTAAATATATTGTACGGATATGGGGCAAAAGAGGTACACATGCGTATCGGATGTCCTCCTATCTTGCATTCATGCCCGTTTGTCGGATTCTCTGCTTCCAAATCTCATCTCGAACTTATTGCCCGCCGGATTGTTAAAGAAATAGAGGGCGATGATGCTAAGGATCTGGATAAGTATGCGACTACTGGTACTGAACAATATAATAACCTTGTTGAGCGTATCCGTGAACAGTTGAACATCACCACGCTCAAATTTAACACCGTAGAAGATTTAATTCAATCGATCGGCTTGCCTAAGGAATGTGTTTGTACGCATTGCTATGACGGGTCAAGCTGTTTCTAAAAAAACACAGCCTTATGAATCTGACAGAACGATTTTTGAAGTACGTTACGTTCGACACACAGTCGGACGAAGAGACGGGCACAACGCCCAGTACTCCCGGACAACGGGTGCTTGCCCTTGAATTGGTAAAGGAACTGGAAGCAATTGGCCTGGAAGATATTACCCTGGATGATAATTGCTATCTGATGGCAACTCTTCCGGCTAATACAACAAAGGAAGTGCCGACCATCGGTTTTATTGCACATCTGGATACCAGTCCGGATATGTCCGGCAAGGATGTGACGCCGCGTATCGTAACCTATAAAGGGGGAGATATCGTGCTGTGTGCTGAAGAGAATGTCGTACTTTCTCCCCGGATGTTTCCCGAACTGAACGACTATAAAGGGCAGGATATTATCGTGACTAACGGTAAAACCTTGCTGGGTGCCGACGATAAGGGTGGCGTGGCCGCTATCATTTCGGCTGTTCAGTATCTGAAGGATCATCCGGAAATCGAACATGGAAAGATTCGTATCGGTTTTACTCCCGATGAAGAGATAGGCCAGGGTGCCGATCATTTTGATGTGGAAAAGTTCGGTTGCGAATGGGCTTATACGATCGATGGGGGACAGATCGGTGAACTGGAATATGAAAACTTCAATGCTGCCGGAGCAAAAGTAACTTTCAAAGGGTTGAATGTTCATCCGGGTTATGCAAAGAATAAGATGTTGAATGCTTCGCTTTTGGCGATCGAGTTCGCTTCCTGGTTGCCTGCATCGCAACGTCCGGAACATACAGCGGGGTATGAAGGGTTTTATCACTTGACTAATATGTCCGGTACCGTGGAAGAGGCTTCTTTGTCTTATATCATCCGCGACCATGTTCGTACCTTGTTCGAAGAAAAGAAAGAACAGTTGCGTCTATTGGTAAAACGTATGAATGAAATACATCCGGGTAGTACGACACTCGAACTTCGCGACCAGTATTATAATATGCGTGAGGTGGTTGAACCGAAGAAATATATTGTCGACCTGGCGTTCGAAGCGATGGAAGCTGTCGGTGTAAAACCGTTGGTTAAGCCGATTCGTGGCGGAACGGACGGTGCCCGTCTGTCGTTTATGGGATTGCCTTGCCCGAATATCTTTGCGGGAGGACTGAACTTCCATGGACGTTATGAGTTCCTTCCGGTGGGTTCACTGGAAAAAAGTATGCAAACCATAATAAAAATAACTGAGCTGTTAGCTCAAAAATCTTAAACGAATAATAACATGAAAACGACTCCGTTTACCGATGTGCATATCGCATTGGGAGCAAAAATGCACGAATTTGCCGGCTATAATATGCCTATTGAATATACCGGCATCATCGACGAACACATGACCGTAGTGGATGGTGTAGGTGTGTTTGATGTATCTCATATGGGTGAGTTTTGGGTAAAGGGCCCGAATGCGCTGGCTTTTATTCAGGGTATCACGTCTAATGATGCTTCTGTTTTGCCTTTGGGTAAGGCACAATATACCTGTTTCCCGAATGATAAAGGCGGTATTGTAGATGATCTGCTGGTTTATCATTATGAACCGGAAAAATATTTACTGGTAGTAAATGCCGGTAATATTGCGAAGGACTGGGATTGGTGTGTGAGTCATAACACAGTGGGAGCAGAGCTTGAAAACTCTTCCGATCGTACTGCACAGCTGGCTATCCAGGGACCGAAAGCAACTGAAGTTTTGCAACGTCTTACTCCGGTCGACTTGTCTTCTATTCCTTATTATTCATTTGTAACGGGTGAATTTGCAGGATGTAAGAACGTGATTATCTCTAATACGGGTTACACGGGTGCCGGTGGTTTCGAACTGTACTTCTATCTGGATGATGCTATGACGATCTGGAATGCTATCTTCGAAGCAGGAAAGCCGGAAGGTATCAAGCCGATAGGTCTGGGTGCACGTGATACGCTTCGTCTGGAAATGGGTTTCTGTCTGTATGGAAACGACCTGGATGATACGACTTCTCCGATCGAAGCAGGTCTGGGATGGATCACCAAGTTTGCAGAAGGAAAAGAATTTACCAACCGTGAGGAGTTGGAACGTCAGAAGAAAGAAGGCGTAACACGCAAACTGTGTGCATTCGAACTGATAGATAAAGGTATACCACGTCATGGTTACGAGATTGTAGATGCTGAAGATAATGTGATCGGGGTGGTTACTTCCGGAACCATGTCTCCTGTATTGAAAAAAGGTATAGGTATGGGCTATGTGAAACCGGAATATGCGAAAGTCGGTACAGAGTTTTTCGTGAAGGTGCGTAACAGGAATCTGAAAGCTCAGGTGGTGAAAGCTCCGTTCCGTAAATAATACAATATAAAGTATGCATAAATAAGAAGCCCTGTTCGTTGTCGAATGGGGCTTTTTTTGTCTATCTTTACGGCGAAATATAAAGACAGATTGTATGTTGAATTTTTTGAAAAACTGGACGTTGCCTATTGCCATGCTGGCAGGTGCGTTGGGTTATTTTATATTTGCCAATGTCGCATTTCTGGAACCGGCAAGACCGTTTCTGAATACGTTTATTTCATATCTCACCCCCTTTTTGATCTTTGGACAGCTCTTGCTTACTTTCTGTAAAGTAGACTGGAGGGAATTGATGCCGTCCCCGTGGCATGGATGGTTGTTGTTGTTTCAGATCGTTTCGTCTTGTGCATTAGCTGCGTTATTGATCTTTATCCCTATGGGAGGCTCTTATCGTGAAGTGTTTGAAGCAGCAATGGTTTGTTTGATTTGTCCGACGGCGACGGCTGCGGCTGTGATTACAGGTAAGTTGGGAGGGAGTGCGTCTAGTCTGACTACTTATACCTTGCTTTCGAATATTATGGCGGCGGTAGCTGTTCCTTTAATATTCCCATTGGTCGAACCCCATACGGATGTAACGTTCTTGACGGCTTTTCTGAAGATATTGAGTAAGGTATTTCCATTATTACTTCTCCCGTTCTTTCTGGCTTTGTTTTTTCGGTATTATCTTCCGAAAGTACATCACTTTTTGTTAGGCTTTCATGATCTGGCTTTTTATATGTGGGGAATAGCATTGGCAGTTGTAACGGGCCAGACCGTGAAGTCGCTTGCCGACAGTAGTATCCCGGTGGAGATAGAGATATTGATCGCATTTGCCGGTTTTGTTACTTGTGCCTTGCAATTTTTTCTGGGCAAACGAATCGGAACTATTTATAAAGACCGTATCAGTGCCGGGCAGGCGTTGGGACAAAAGAATACGGTACTTGCTATCTGGATGTCTTATACTTATCTCGATCCTGTATCGTCGGTAGGCCCAGGATCTTATGTCTTGTGGCAGAATATTTTCAATAGTTGGCAGTTGTGGAAGAAGAGAAAGAAAGAGTTGAAATAACAAGTATAAGATATTGAAAATTAGATGTATGAAGACGGACTTTACAATCAGGCAAGCTCAACAGCCGGATGTGGTTGAACTAAAAGAGTTATTTCAAAATACTGTTCTCGTAATAAATAGACGTGATTATTCACAGGCAGAAGTTGAAGATTGGGCATCGTGCGGAGATAATCTATCTGCAATAGGAGAGATGATAAAGACTCACTATTTTATTGTAGCTGTTAATCAACAGTCACAAATCGTTGGTTTTTCATCTATTACGTCTCAAGGCTATTTACATTCTATGTTTGTTCACAAGGATTTTCAAGGTAAGGGTATTGCCACGATGCTTTTGGAAGAAATAGAACGGTATGCAATTACAGCCGGGATTATGCGGATTACATCCGAAGTGAGTTTAACTGCTCGTCCTTTCTTTGAAAAAAAAGGTTATGTAGTAGAGGAAGAACAAAAGCGCAAAGCGAATCAGCTTTCTCTTACTAATTTTTGGGTGGCAAGGGAGGTAGCTAAAATTAAGCCTTATAATGGTCGTATTCCTGCTTGTGGTGTCTTTTGTGGGGGATGTCCCATATATACGAGAGAAAAAAGACCTTGCAGAGGAGCCGAGCTAAATAGTTCTCGCTGTGAAAAATGCAAAACATTTCATTTATGTTGTTTGGGGAAAGAGATAACACATTGTTTCCAATGCAGCAGCTTCCCATGTACCAAATTTAAAGGCTTTACCAAGCGTTGGTTAAAGTATGGACAGAATTTTATTGAGAATCAGAAACTGTTAAGTGAAATAGGCGAAGTGGCATTTTTGGAGTATTGTAATAAAAAGATTACAGATTGAGTTTAGTACGTTCCTTTGTTTATATATCCAAAACGGACTAAACTTCTTTGTCCTGACAGCAAGATAGGTGCCGGCGAAAAGAAAAAATACCTTTGTTTTCTTTTCGCCAGCATTATTTTTGTACTTTTGTTGCATGTAACAAAGCGCAAATGGATATAAATCAGAATTATAGGGAAGCAGTAAAGACTATAAAAGAAGCTATTCTACGCAGCCAGTACCGTGCAGCTGCATCGGTGAACAAGGAACAGCTATCTCTTTATTACGGTATCGGACGTTACGTGTCGGAAAATTCCCGTAAAGGCTTTTGGGGGAAAGGTGCAATTGAACAAATATCTTCTCTGTTGCAAAAAGAACTACCGGGGCTAAGAGGATTTTCAGCTTCGAATATAAAGAATATGCGAATTTTCTATGAAGCATGGGAACCCGTTTTAAATCGCCAGCCAATGGCTGACGATTTAGTGTTGAATGAAAAATTGCTGTTGAGCGTAATTCGCCAGCCAATGGCTGATGAATTTAACTGGTCAGACTTCCTTTCAATCGGCTTTAGTCATCATACCGAAATCATATCCAAAGCTAAGACTTTGGAAGCAAGGCTGTTTTATATACATGAGTGCGCCACTCGCTATTGGAGTAAGTACACTTTAAGGGATTACTTAAAAGCAGACCTGTACAGCCATCGGGGAACTTTGCCTAACAATTTCGCACAAACATTGCCTGATACTAAGCAAGCTTTAAAAGCTGTTTGTTCATTTAAAGATGAATACTTGCTTGATTTTATCAATGTGGAGGAACTGAATGAGCAAGAAGAGGATTTAGACGAAAAGATAGTGGAAAAGGCAATTGTTGCCAATGTGAAGAAGTTCATCATGACCTTTGGGCAAGATTTCAGTTTTATAGGCAATCAATATCGCATGGAGGTTGCAGGTGAAGAAATGTTCATTGATTTGCTCTTTTTCAATCGGGAGCTTAATTCCCTGGTCGCGGTCGAACTTAAATCCGGAAAATTCCGTACATCTTATTTGGGGCAGTTGAATACTTATCTATCCGCCTTAGATACATATATCAGAAAGCCGCATGAAAATCCCTCTATAGGAATAATTCTTTGCAGGGAAATGAATCAAATCTTTGTAGAGTTTGCAGTTCGTGATTATAACAAACCGATGGGAGTTGCTACATACCGTGCGTCCAAGGATATGCCGGAACGACTTCGTAATGCTCTACCGGACATTGAGGATTTGAAAAAGCTGTTGTAAGGAAAAAGTCTTATTTCTTTTTTTGGCAGGTAGTTGCCTTTTGTTACTTTTGCACACGAAGCCCACCACTAAGCGAATTTCTTCGTTTTTTGTTACTATTTTGTTACCCACTGTTAGTAATAGGTGGAATTTTCTTTTGATAATCAGGTTTGTATGCTGCTATGTATATAATATGTGGCAGAATATTTTCAATAGTTGGCAGTTGTGGAAGAAGAGAAAGAAAGAGGAAAAGATGAAATATACTATCGCATAATATAATAAAAATAAGAATATATGAGATTAAGTGATGAATGGTTTACAGCATTGTCGGAAGACGAGTCCGGAAATCTGGTAACAATCTATGGTCGTGATGAACTGACAGAGTTTATCCAATCCGGGAAGTTCAAGGAACGTGTAGAGATCACCTGGAAATATGAAGGGGATGAAAAAGGAATGCCAGGCGATGCACTTGCCGAACAAATGGAAAACGTTCAGGAGGCATTGAAGAAAGCCATGGAAAAAGATAAACTGTCTATCCTGACTGCCGTATATACCGGAGCGGGAGAGAAGATTTGGGTATTCTATACCCGTACTGTCCGTGTCTTTGGAGAACGATTGAATGAAACGTTGGCTTCATTCGAACTGCTTCCTATTTCGATTTATACGGAAATAGACCCTGAATGGGAAGAGTATCTGGATATGTATGAAATGAAGCAGTGGGCTGTCGATTGAAATAATTATACAAAAGACGTCAGACGAAAACTCTTCAAGAGTTTTACAAACCAGTTCCAGGCGGAAGCTAATATACATTTGCCGGAGATAGATTACCAGCCTGGGGGGCGGGGATGTCCGTCCTTCTTGACTATTGTATTTGGAACAATTTTAATATTTTTAGTAGGGCTCTTAATATCTCTATTCGCTGGAAAACATGATAATAAACAGAGTCGTTTTTTGTTACTTTACATGGAATTAATGATGGAATAGGATTAAAACATAAAAAGTTATCTCTTTAAAGAGATAACTTTTTAATTTATATCAAAAAAAGAACAATTGAATTATAGATTACTGCAATCGGATTAATCTGTAAAGCAACTGCTGGATAGCTTCCTGATAATCATCAATGATAGATTGAGAGAATGCTTCAGGGAACAGATCTCTGTGTTTTTCTACATAATTGTAGAAATCCGTTGCATGTTTTACAATGTCCTTCGGTGTTTTGGTTTCAGGAATTGAAATCTGCATGTCACCAACCATGGCGTATGTTGTTTCTGTAATTCTGTCGATCACATCCAATAAAGAAGCGATGGCTTCGTCTAAAGCCATATGCTTAGCGTAGCTACCCGTTCCGGTTACACTCCAGTGGAATAATTTTAAACTACTGTTGAAGGAAAACAGTTCTCCAATAAATGTTGCAAGCTCTTTATTTGAAGTGTGAGCTACTTTTTCTTTTTGTTCTGATTTTACTGTTGTACTCATAATTTGTTTATTTATGTTTTGTATGTATATAACATTATTGATGTCGGGGATGTTTACAGGAATATGGAAAAACAGAGTAAGAATATTGATGATAACACCGTTTGCTGCACGTGAACCCTGATATATAGTGTTTATTTGAGATTTAAGCGTATTGACATGTATTTTTGGCGACTGTGCGTAAACTCATAAATAATTATTACATTTGTATTTACGTAATCAAAAAAAAGTCTAGTCATGGAAGTGGAAATTAATTATAAGACCATTTACAATACCTTAAAAGAAGAAATTGCGAATGGTGTTTTTCCTGCCGGATCCTTACTGCCTACCTAACAAAACCTGGCACAGGAATATTCTGTATCACGTCCCACAATTGCTAAAGTATATAACCAATTGCAGGATGAAGGGTATATAAAGAAAAAGAAAGGCCTGGGTACTATTGTTATACATAAACATACAAATACAATAAATATATTTGGATTGTTGCTGCCTGGAGCCGGTGAATCGGAAATATTTTCTATTATCAATGACCAGCTATTGAAGCAATCGGAAACAGGTAAGTTCAATTGTTTGTGGGAGGGGGCTACGGCCAGTAGTGCCCATATTCGAAGAACATTGATAGAAACATGTTGCGAAAACTATATAAAGAAAAAATATGTCATCTGTAAGAATCAGAGTAAACAAAAGCCGCCTCTTGAAAGACGGAACTTATCCGCTGGTCATCCAAGTTATTTGCCAGCGGCAAAAGAAACAGATCTCTACCGGATATTTTCTCCGGGAAATTGAATTTGATACTGTTGAAGAAAGGGTAAGGTATATTCCGTCACTAAATACCCGTTCCAAAGTTAAGAGGTTGAATAAGTGCTTCCAAAAGAAGAAAGCGGATATTAACCTATTGCTTACCAGGCTTGAACGGTATAATCCTAATTATACCATCAGGGACTTTATCGCTATGTATAAATCACAGCAATCTAAAGATGATTTTCTGGTGTATATGCAGGGTCAGATAGCTTCTAAAGAGCAAATGCAGAAAATCGGAATTTCACGGGCTTATAAGAGTACGCTTCGGTCATTGAGGAAGTTTCTCAAAGGTAGGAGGGTTAGCTTTGCGGAGATAAACAGTATGCTGGTTGAGCAATACGAGGTGTTTCTTATAACCAATAAGGTAAAGCCGAACAGTATTGCCTTTTATCTACGGAACTTCAGGGCTGTGTACAATCGTGGCAAGAAAGAGCATAAGGAGGCTAACGTGGAAAATCCTTTTGAGAATGTTCATACCAATATTGCGAAAACCAATAAGCGTGCATTAAAGAAGGATGTAATTGTTCAACTATCCCAACTTGACCTGAGTGATTGTCCTGAATACAGACGTGCCGTTGATGTTTTTCTTTTTAGTTTTAATGCAATGGGTATGTCCTTTGTAGATATAATGGGATTAAAGAAAGAGAAAATGGATATCGGAGGTGATTTGCTCGTTTATTACCGTGCCAAAACAAACCAAATGGTCCGTGTTCCTCTCAATGGTTTCGCAAAAGCTATTCTGGCCCGTTATATGAGTGAGGAGAGCGATTACCTGTTTTCCTTTATTGACCCGAAGGATGACAAGGACAGTACATTTTACAAAAGATACCGTGAAGAATTGGTACGCACGAATTACTATTTAAAGAAACTGGGAAAAGAATTGAAACTGGATATTAAACTGACTACTTATGCTGCCCGCCATACTTGGGCTAGCGAGGCTAACAGTATGGGAGCGCCTATCTCGGCTATCAGTTCAGGACTTGGGCATGGCTCGATTAAGACAACGGAAATATATATATCAGACATTGATATAAGCGCCATCAAGCAATTGAATGATTCTGTTACCCGTTTGTAGTACGTCAAGTCAGTAATCCCATTTGTATTAAAACTGATTTAACACATATACATATTGATTTGTATAATGAATATGTAATTTTTTATTGGTTCTACTACGAATAGAGATTAATAGGTGTATTGCTTATGTAAAATGGCAGAGTTACATTTGCCAAAGCTAGTACAATAAAATTAAAAAAACTAATATTTTATGTGTCATTTCAACGGGAGAAAGTGTTAATTATTACTTTGGTTATTTCTGTTATTGACTGAAAATCCACATATATAGCAAATTAGCTGTTGTATTTTTAAAATAGGCAAGAGAAAATTATGTGTTAATATATATATGTCATTTGAGACAAAACCGGAAAATTGGTCGGAAGAGTTGATTCACCATTGATTGGAAATGTTTCACCATTCCTTTATGTATATTTTTTCCTGAATTCTATATCTGTTAAATATCTGCATAAGATAATTAAGTGAAAAACAGCAATGGCATTAATGGGTTAGCTCTTCTCTTCGTGCCCCCGTTGAGTTTAATAACAATCATAAATGGCATAATATCAACCACATACCCAAAAGAGCTATTTGGCTTTGTTTCTGATTCATATTATTACAAAGTGTTTTGACTTGCTAAAGTGAACGCTATTGCTTGCCCTCTCTTTAAAAGTCAACCAATAGAATGTTTCATTTTTTGTTTCATCAGTTTTTCTATAAATCTATTGATTAGTAGTTTTTTTAATCAATTCTATCAGCTAATAAAATTCCCCGTATTTAGGGGATGAAACATTGCAAAAAGCAAAGTGTTGCAAATCAATGAAATATGTGCCAATATTCAGTATTAATCTCTATTCGTAGTAGAGCTAAATTTTGCTTGTGGATTTCTTTAGCGGACAGGTCCTGTTGAAAGGTATAGTTGTGTATAAAATACAAATTTATTATAAACTAAATGCACACAAATATGGAACAGAAAAAGAATAAAAAATTACTATTCCTTTTAACTCTTGCGGCATTGTCGTTTTCTGTTCGCGCCCAAAAAACGGCAGTGAAAACAAATTTACTTTATGACGCAACTTCGACGCTGAACCTGGGAGTCGAATTCGGGTTATCCACCAAATGGACGCTAGACATTTCGGGTAATTACAATCCCTGGGAGTTTGGAGATAACCGTAAAATGAAACATTGGCTGGTTCAGCCCGAGCTTCGTTACTGGTTGTGTGAGAAATTCAACGGACACTTTTTGGGATTGCACATGCATGGCGCACAATATAATTGGGGGGGCATGCTTCCCTGGGGGTTCTCCAACGGCAAAATGTTCGGAATAGAAAGCCGGCAAATGTCCCAATACCGCTATGAAGGCTGGCTGTCGGGTGTCGGAATCTCTTACGGTTATCAATGGATATTGGGAAACCGCTGGAATCTGGAAGCCTCTCTCGGTATAGGATATGCCCACCTGAGCTACGGAAAATACAACAGTGAGAAATGCGGTGATAAGTTAGGCGATGAACGCCGTAATTACTTTGGGCCGACCAAAGCATCTATCTCCTTAATATATATAATTAAATAAACAGGCTATGAACAAGAAATATATATATGTAGCAGCTTTGCTTTGTGCTATTGCGGTTCTTCCGGGAAATGCCCAACAAATAGAAATGAGATAAATAATTTCCGAATCACACTCAAAAGGATGATCGGGAGAATTACACACTAATACTAATTCAAATAACTAAATGAACATGAAAGTAAAAAGCTTTTTTGCTATGATGTTTGCTGTAACAGTTCTGGCTGCATGCAGCAATGACGAACAACCTGCCGGGGGTATGGATGAAGGAAATGGTGAGGATACCTGGGCTGCATTCAGCATCCGGTTACCTAAAACAACTGCAAGCCGTTCGGGAGAGGATGATGGACGTAACGATACTGAGGTAGAAACGAAAGTTAGAAATGTAGCTCTTTATGTAGAGCAAAACGGACATTTGTATACCAGCGGAGTACTATCTATCACCGATTTTGCAGACTTCGATGGGGCTGGGAGTGTTTTTAAGGCTAAAATAGCAATTAAAGCACAGGCAGGTGAAGCAAATGTGTGGGCAGTTGTGAATCCGACAGACAAAATGCACACCAGGATTATGGAACTTCCGGCAAATGAAGCATTCCATACGGCATTTGAGCCACTGTCTTACGAAATGTCAGGTGGTTATCTTCACACTCAAGTACAAGAACCTAATGGTGGATTTGTCATGGCTAACAAGAAGACAGAAGGAGTAACTCTCAAAGCTGGTGTTAATACCGAGGACGAGGCTGTAAACGGTAGTAAGCCTGACCCTGAAAAGAATCACTTTGAGATTGAAGTGGAACGCGCAGTGGCGAAAGTGGCAGTGACTTCCTTAGAAGAGAACCTTGACGATTTGAATGCTCTCAAGGAGCAAGGAGATTTCAGCGACATCCGGTTTTATGTTGCACAGATTAACAAAGAGACATTTATGGCACGTAAGACAGATCGCGACATACAAAGTAATGGAGCAGGTATTATTACTCCGGGTAATGATCATGAAGGTAAGGGGGATTTCGGAACTGACGTAGAGATTAAAGACGCGCTTTTAATCAATACGCCGTCTATATCCATGAAAGACCTAGGTAGCTTCTATGTGCTTGAAAATTCGATGCTTGAACCGCTCGAGCAGAATGCTACTCACGCTGTGATCGTAGCAACTTGGACGCCAAACAAACTTTACAAGACAGATGGTGAAACTGAATTTACAGGTTATAATACCGGAGACGATTATTGGTTCTATGAAAGTAGATATTACGGTGAATTACCTCAGGAATTAAAAAATGAGGATATTACGGTACAAGATAACTATAAATGGAGCGAAGGAAAATGCTACTACCGTGTTTACCTATATGACAAATATAATGATCGCAAATGTTACGAAGTAGTGCGTAATACTCTTTACAATGTAAAGATCAATTCTATCAAGGCACCGGGAGAGAACAACCCTGATGTTCCAGTTGAACCTACTCCTATTCCTGAAGATGTTTGGGTAACTGCCACTATTGATATTCTCGATTGGACTATGGCTCAAATGGATGATGTTGATTTGGTGCGCTAATAAATGATTCGGGGAGAAGTTTCGGGGCATCTTTACGGCTGCCCCGGCTTATCCCTCGAATATATGATATTTATAACATAACAAAATATATACGCATGAAATTTCTACAAACATTATACGGTAAATTTCTGCCGATGGCAATTATGTTCCTGTCGTTGTCGGGCTGTATAAAAGAGAATAATGAGGATTGTCCTGTTCCCGGCAGGCTTTTTCTGGCTCCCACTTTTACCATGCATACGGTGAAAGATGCTTCGGGAGAGTATAAAGACTTATTCTCAGAAACGGCTCAAAGACAAACTGTATATGTGTTTGATCAATCCGGTTTGTTTGTCCGGAAAATAATCGAAAACGGACCTTTCACAAACGGACACCTGACCCCGCTGGATTTGCCCCAAGGCAGTTATCGCGCCGTAGTCTGGGTGAACAAAACAGACGATTTTGAACTGAACTGTGTACCGGTGGCAGGCGAAACCTCCATAGACGAGATGTTGCTTCAGTTGGGAGAACTGGACAACCGATTTATTACCAAACATTTCCCTCCCCTGTTGTACGGAACGACGGACTATTTCGATGTAGAAGAAGAAGCTACGACTCGCACGGCAGACAAGGTGATACCTGTGAGCCTTATCCGTAATACGCATAAAATACAGGTCATTATCTACTGGAAAGAGAAGAAAGCAAGAACCTTGTGTGAAAACCCGTCCCATGTCAGTGAAACCCGCGCCTATATTCTCGATAAGAACGGTGTTCTTGATTTTGAAAACGATGCAAGCCAATGTTCCTGGCTCACCTATATACCGAAGTATTTCAGCGGTGATGCCCTGAAAACCTTCCGCGACGAAACTCCCGAAGCTGCCATTGTAGCGACTGAGTTTACAGTCCTACGCCTATGGACAGACTCAAAAACCAAGATAAGCATCCGAAAGAAAACAGGTACTCAAGGCGAAACAACCGTCTACGAAGCAGAATTAATGTCTTTGCTCAAAAAGATCAAGATATTCGATAGCCAGGAATCCCTCGACCGGCAGGAAAACCTGGAGGTTGAACTGGTATTCGTATGTGGTGATAATGATACCCCCGATGATAACGACACATGGGTCACTGCTTCTATTACTATCAATGACTGGGTTGTCTCACAGATGGGCGATGATGATACCGACCTATAAATATATATGTAGATAAAAACAAAGATTATGCAAATAAAAAAGAGATACCCTTTTTTCACACGTACAACGAGCCTGATACTGTGTTGCATACTGATATTTGCAGCATGCGCGAAGGAAGAAGTTTTATCTTCTCCCGAAGAGCGGGATCGGAAGATGGTGACTCTCTCTGTGGAGATGGGAGACCGGAGTGACACGCCCGGGTCGGACAGTGAAATAAATAAAGTTCGTATTATTGCGTTTGACAGCCATAACGGAGGGCTTCTGAGTAATGAGCTCTTCACCCCGCCAGCAACTCCTGTGCAAATAACGATATTGAGCGGTACAAGAGACTTTTATGCGATTACCAATGAGCCCGAAAACCGGACAGAAACTTTAAATGCGGTGAAATCCCTTCAAGATTTGCAAGCTGTCTATATTCCGTACGATGAAGTGCAACAGGGTGAGACCTTTGTCTCCTTCGGATCGCTTTTGCAAGAAGAAATTAAGCCGGAGGACACAAGTAAAATTACGATAAGAAACAAGCGCCTTGCCGTAAAGATTAACCTTACCTTGAATGGGCATTCCACTGCTCCAACATTGGTTGAATTTTCCAATTTACCGGATAAGATCCCCTTATTCGAAGTTCCTTATGAACCGGAATCAAAAATAACGGTAAGGGTAGGGCCTTTGACTGAACCCGATGCGCCAACGGAAGGTTATATTTGGTCAAGAACAGCGACAGTAGTATTACCGTCCTACTTGTTTACGCCTGAAGACAATGAGAATAAAGCCGCCCGCATAGTTGTGTCGCAAGATGCAGACAAAAGAAGTGCTCCCATCGGGCATCGGACATCTAAGGGTGACTATACATTAAAAAGGAATCATATTTATAGCCTGACTGCAAATATCGCCCCGGATGGCCTGATTATCGAATCACAAGTTAGAAACTGGGAGAAATCAGAAGAAGACTATCCCGCCGGAGGTGGTTATTTCGTGGAGCCACTAAAAGACGTACGTGTGGGGTTGGAAGGAACAGAAGAGGATGCTAAGGGTATTTTCAGTGCCAGACTTGCGACTAACAGTACTGACATTTATTTCAGATGGTATCGTATCAGCCAAAAAGCCAATGATGACTTTACACTTGTAACTAAGGAGATAGATCCAGAGTCAGATACAAATACATCTATAGTTGTTAATGATAATTTTTCAGAACTTACTTTAAAAGCGGACGGATTGGATGACGCCTGCATGGTTTATTGTGTAGCAACTATTACTGCACCGGACGGAAAGAAAGACCGTCTTGAATCAAATTATGCCACATTTATGCCTACAGGAGACTGGAAGGCAAAGGATACTTATCCGGCGATGCAAAACTGGAAAATTCCACGAAATGCTCCTTTGGGTTCTACATGTCTTTTAGAGGATACCAGAGATCAGAAAATATATCGTATAAAATTGATGGCAGATGGGAACTGGTGGATGATACAGGATTTAGCGTATGGGACTGCTAGTGAAATGGAAGTATTTAAGGAAAAGTGTGAAGAAAAAGGGAAAATAAATCTCATAGCTGAAGGACTATACGGAGTCTGTACTCCGGCAGGTGCTCCTACAGGGGGGTATCTATATAATGGATATGCAGTTGCGCAAATGCCGGAACCTACTCATCAAGAGGCACTAGATGAAATAGCTAAAGACTCTACTCAGTATCAAAGTATTTGTCCGGATGGCTGGCATTTGCCTGGAAATATGAATGGTGAATATAATGTAGAATGGAGCACTTTACAAAAAGCTATCAAAGTGGATAATAATGAAGAAGAGATAATGAATGAGTTTGTCAAATTTGGATATAACAATCCAAATCATTTTGGTGCATACAATTTGAACGTAGCAAATCCCAATTCATATTTTAAAGGCGAAACTGTAACTTTTGCAGGAGGTTTATTCGTGGGTGTGGTAAGATTTGAGATAGAACATGGATTTCTGGGATTTACATCTGTACTTGATCAGGGTGCTGTTACGGTGAAAGGAACCGGATTCCCGGAGCAATCCGGTGCTCCTCTACGCTGCTTACGAGACTTCAAATAAAAGGAGGATAATACGATGAAACAGAATAAACTGAATTTGAAATATGGCTGTGTTGCCCTGATGACCTTTATCTTGTCTTCGTGCAGCAACGAAACAGAAGTAATGGAACAGCCAAGTTCTGAACAATATACAATTAATGTATCTGTCCGTTCCGGCGTGCAGCATACCCGTGAAAGCGAACTGAGCCAGCAGGAAAAAATAAAGCGTTACGATATTTTTATTTATGATACAGAGGGGGAAGATATTGTAAAGTACTTCTCTAAGACCGATGCAACCGGATTAGACAGTATATCGCACAGCTTTGAGAGTACTGCCGATTTTTCAAGCGACAAAGATGTCTTTGTTATTGTGAACAATTTTGCATGGAAAGATAATACAGCTGAGCAAATGGAAGCTATCACCAAGGCGCAACTGAAAGCAATGGAAATCCGCTGCGAGCAGAATATAGAGGGTCTCCCTGATGCCATGACTAAGTTTAATGGCTATAAAAAGAGTGATTCGGAAAACGAACCGTTCGTGATGTCCGCATCGTGTATGGGACATAACTTTAGCACTACGTCAAAACTTAATTTAGAACTAAAACGTACTTATGCCAAAATCGTCCTGATATTCAAGACAACGTTTGACGCTCCCGAAGATAAAGACTGGGCTACCCTGAAAACAATCCGTGTGAAAAAGATAAATAATATTCCAACGGAATTCCGTCTATTTAGTGAGGACGAAAGTGTCGAGGACAAAAAATTCTCTCCATCATTAGAAAGCTACGTTTATCAAGCAGTGGCTGAATACACTCTTCCCCTTAACGTAGATCTGACAAGCAAAGGCTATGAATTTGATTCGTTTACTTCGGAAACTTTAGCCTTGCGGATCTTTCCGCAAACCCCGGGAAGTGATGCAGAGAAGTCAACTTCCCTGCTCATTGATTTTGAAGTCGGGTCTAAGGACGAAACAGCTCACCGTTTCGAGTCGCTTATCAGAATAGGTAAAGACTGGGACGGTTACCAGATAAAACCCAATTACGCCTACATTATTACGATCAGCTATGGTAAGGTAACAAACAGTATTACTACAGACTGTCAAATCGTACCTTGGAATCTACGGTATTGGGAACAGGAAGTTGCGCCCAATCGTTTGAGATAAAGTAAGCAAAAACAAAATAAAGGGATATATGATGAAGAAAATGATTTATCAAATGCTATCGGTATGTTTCCTTTTGGGGATACTGGTCTCTTGTTCTCCGGAAAACGGATCGGGAGACGTAAGCCCGATAACCGGTATAAGCCTGGAACTACGGACTTCCGCTCAAACCTGCTCTTCGGTCGATCCCGGAACGGATGAGGAGAGACTGATTGAGTCTGTTTCGGTGTGGTTCTTTAGTGAAGGTGCAACTGATAGTAATAAAGCTCTGTATCAGACAACAGTCTCAAAAGAAACCTCCGAAGGGACTCTTCTTCTGAATTTTACCGATAAAGAGTTATCGGAGCACGGCATGAGTATCGAGGGAGTGTATGAGGTGTTTGTGGTAGCGAATCTTCCTGAACGTGCCACTATTGACGGTCAAACAAGTCTTGCTGCTCTGAAGGAGTATGTATATACTGATACCGATCGCCCCAAGTCTCCTTTTTGTATGGCGGGGAGCTCCAACGGACCCCATGATTTTGCAATGAGAAGCCAGGTCACGATTCCTTTGCTTCGCGTTGCCTCACGTTTGGATATAAAGGTGGTTAATGAGACAGGGAAAGACTGGCAGATCAATAAGGTCAGTATTGAGGAGGATCAACAATCGGTGCTGTTATTTTCACCTGCTGCCGAAACGGTTCGGCAATCGGACGTATTTGCCACTGCAAATACTATTTGGGATGCTTCAACATCCGATAAAGAAGTGACTTGCCCGGCGGCATATATTTATGAAAATCTAAGCAGCAATGCGGTAAAGGTGAAGATTGAAGGAAGCGTGAGCGGAACGGATATGACGTGGACTGCCGAGTTAATGCCGCCGGGTGAATCAGATACTTCCTTGCCGAGGAATACGATTTACGGGGTGACATTGAAACTGAAAGACAAAGTGGCAAATTCAGTTAATATCGCATATACAATTAATTAAACTCACAAAAAACAAATATATGAACCAGATAGAAAAAATTCTAAAGAAAGAAGTAACCGATGCAGATAAAATCAACTTATATCTGTTGCAGGATGGGTTGCTGGTATTCGACTATTCAGCCTATTATGCTACCTTACTTTATCCTGACTTGGTAGTGAGACGGGGAGAAAGTAAGGTAGAAGGAGCGTTTGTTTATATCTACTTACCAAATGAGTTTCTGCTTTCGGTCTCGGAACAATACCCCACACTGGTAAGTGACGACTGTATTTTAATAACGCTCCCCGAAACCATCAGTTGCCAACGAGATCGGTTCAAAAACTGGAAAGAACAACAATTAAATGTAACATCATGAACACGACGTAACTTATAGACACAATATTATTGGGTTAAAAGACCTATGTTTTTATATACTGTTATTTTGACATCAGATACGACTTGAATGTATCGAATTCTTTGTTTAGTTCGATACTTTGTTTCGTACCTTTCATGAATTCCTGCAATTTAGCCGGAATTTCTATATCTGCATCCAGGATACGGTCGACTGTATCTTTGAATTTGGCCGGATGGGCTGTTTCCAGAAATAAACCGGTTTCGTCGGCTTCAAGTGCATTTTGTATCAAAGCCTGGTAGCCACAAGCACCGTGTGGGTCGAGTAGATATCCATCGTTCTTATATACATATCTGATTGTCTGTTCGATCTCCTCGTCGGTGAAGCGATAGCCGGTGATATGTTGGCATATTTCCTGATGTTTATCTCCATAGATATCGAACAGATCCATGATGCGGGCAAAGTTACTCGGATCGCCGACGTCCATCGCATTTGCAATCGTAGCAACAGAAGGACGCGGGGTGTAAACTCCAGTTTCCAGATATTTGAGGAATACATCATTGCGATTGTTGGCTGCAATAAAGCGTTTAACGGGTAATCCCATCCAGTTGGCAAAAATACCGGCTGTGATATTACCGAAGTTACCGCTGGGAACAGAAATGATCAGATTATCGGCTTTACCGATCTTATCTAATTGTGCATAAGCATTGAAATAGTAAAAGGATTGCGGCAGGAAACGGGCCACATTGATTGAATTGGCAGAGGTCAGTTTCATATGACGGTTCAGTTCCTCATCCATAAAGGCTGATTTAACCAATGCCTGGCAATCGTCGAAAGTTCCGTCTATCTCCAAAGCAGTAATGTTTTGTCCCAATGTTGTGAACTGGCATTCCTGGATCGGACTCACTTTCCCTTTCGGATAAAGCACATATACATGAATACCCGGTACTCCCAGAAATCCGTTGGCTACGGCGCTTCCTGTATCTCCGGAAGTAGCAACCAGTACATTTACTTCGTTCAGGCCTTCCTTTTTGATAAAATACCCCAACAGACGGGCCATAAAACGACCGCCGACATCTTTAAATGCCAACGTTGGACCGTGGAACAATTCAAGACTGTAAATATTGTCATGTACATGTACTACCGGAGTTTCGAATGACAAGGTATCTTTGACAATTTCATCCAGAGTTTCCGGTTCGATATCTTCACCAAAAAAAGCTTGTGCTACCGTACAGGCTATTTCGTGGAAAGACTGATTCTTCATATTATCGATCGTACCTTCATCCAGTCTGGCAATACGTTCGGGCATGTATAATCCTTTGTCGCCCGCCAGGCCTTTCACTACGGCTTCTTCGAGGGTGGCCAACGGAGCTTTTTTGTTTGTGCTGTAATATTTCATAATAATTCCTTTATAAATTCATCTTTTTCAAGTACACCATACTTTCCTTTCAATACGGAGAACTCGTCGAAACAAGTTACTGCATCCGGCTCCTGTCCGGGTTTATAGATCAGGAAAGGAACAGGTGTGTTGGTATGTGTACGGATCGAACAAGGTGTCGGGTGATCGGGGAGTATGGCAATGGCGACCGGTTCGTTCCATTTCTGTAACTCTTCGTAAATAATACGGATGGCCCGCTTGTCAAGATACTCGATTGTTTTTATTTTCAGGTCGACATCTCCTTCGTGTCCGGCTTCATCGCTAGCCTCTATGTGAAGGTAAACGAAATCGTTTGTCTTAAGGGCTTCGAGGGCGGCATACGCTTTGCCCTCATAGTTTGTGTCGTATAAACCGGTAGCTCCTTCCACATTGATCACCTCGAGTCCGGCATAAACACCGATACCGCGGATCAGGTCGACTGCGGAAATAACGGAACCTTTTTCGAATCCGTACATCTCCCGCATGGTCTGCATGGCGGGACGATAACCGGGCGACCAGGGCCAGATACTGTTGGCCGGATCTTTTCCTGCGGCAATCCGTTTGAGGTTTACGGGATGATCCTTTAATATTTCCTGTGATTGCAGGATCAGGTCGTTCAATAGATCGGCTGTCTCTTTTGCTTCAGCAACTTCGGGTTTTACCATTAGAGGACGGAAAGGGTGGAGGGGCACATCGTGCGGGGGAGTGCAGTCCAGTCTTTTATCACCGCCTTTGATCACCAGCAGGTGACGATAAGATACTCCTGTATAGAACTTAACCCGGTCAGAGCCCAGTTTTTCGTTGAGGAATTGTATTAACTCGTCGGCCTCTTCGGTGTGAATATGTCCGGCAGAATGGTTTTTCAGTATCTTTCCTTCCACGCAGATCAGGTTGCAACGCATCGCCATCTCACCCGGTTGGAGGGTGACACCGATACTGGCTGCTTCCAATACACCACGTCCTTCGTATACTTTGGGTAAGTCGTATCCTAATACGGCCATGTTGGCAACTTCGCTACCCGGATGAAAACCGTCGGCAACCGTTTTCATTTGTCCGGTGACTCCCAGTGCAGCCAGCTTGTCCATATAGGGAGTATCTGCATATTGCATGGGGGTCTTGCCTCCAAGTGCCTCGATGGGTTCGTCGGCCATGCCGTCTCCCAGAATTATAATACTTTTCATCTTTATCGAATATTTGCAATGGAGATTATATCGGCAAATACGCCTGCTGCCGTTACGTCGGCTCCATAGCCTTTTATAATCATGGGATATTCGTGGTATCTTTCGGTTGAGATCATGATGATGTTGTTGCTGCCTTCCAGTTCGTAGAACGGATGATGGCTGTCTACTTCCTGTAATCCGATTTCGCATGCTCCGTTTTCCATTTTGGCAACGAAGCGGAAACGTTTGTTTTCAGCCTCCAGTTGCTGACGTTTGCTTTCGAATTCGGCATCGACTTCTTTTATCTTACACCAGAACTCATCCAACGATCCTTCAAAGAATTTTTCAGGTATGAATAATTTACGCTGAACATCTTCCTGTTCAACCTTATAGCCTGCTTCGCGTGCCAGGATAACCAGTTTGCGGAGTACGTCTTTGCCACTCAGGTCGATACGTGGATCGGGTTCGGAATATCCTTCCTCTTTAGCCATCAGGATGGCTTTGCTGAAAGGGATATCTGCGCTAAGTGTATTAAATATATAATTTAATGTACCGGAAAGGACTGCTTCCAGTTTCAGGATATGATCTCCACTGTTTATCAAGTCATTCATCGTATTGATGATGGGAAGTCCGGCACCGACGTTTGTTTCGAACAGGAACTTTACACCACGATGACGGGCTGTTTCTTTCAACTTGATATAATTACTATAAGAAGAGGATGCGGCAACCTTATTAGCGGCCACTACCGAAACGTTGTTATTGAGCAATGTTTCATACAGATCGGAAACGGCTGAATTGGCAGTACAATCAACAAAGACAGAGTTGAAGATATTCATTTTCAGTATCTCTTCCTTCAGATGTTCCGGGGAACTTTCTTCTCCATTTTTCTTTAGTTCGTCGATACAGTTTTCGAGGTTAAGGCCTTCACGCAGGAAGAGAGCCCGTTTACTGTTGGATACTCCTACGACATTCAGTTTCAGTCCGTTCTGTTGCATTAACTTCGGTTGCTGGATGCGGATCTGCTCCAGTAGGTTTCCACCGACAGTTCCCACACCGGCGATGAACAGGTTTAAAACTTTATATTGTGACAGAAAAAAGGAGTCGTGAATGGAGTTCAATGCCTTACGCAGGTACTTGAACTTAATAACGAACGAGATATTGGTTTCGGAAGCCCCCTGGGCACAGGCAATAACGCTGATACCGGCACTACCTAATGTACCGAAAAGTTTTCCGGCAATACCCGGAGTACGTTTCATGTTTTCACCAACGATTGCTACGGTGGCCAGATCTTTTTCTGCTACTGTATCGTTCATATCACCTTGGGCACGTTCCAGTGCGAACTCTTCATCGAGTACCTGCACGGCCAGGTCGGCATCTGCGTTACGGACAGCGAATGTGGTATTGTTTTCAGAACTGGCCTGTGATACCATAAATACGCTGATGCCGCTTTTTGCCAATGTCTTAAAAATGCGGTAGTTAACGCCGATCACACCAACCATCCCCAAACCCTGAACGGTGATCAGGCAGGTGTCGTTAATAGAAGAGATACCTTTAATAATGGCTTTACCTTCTTCCTTAACTTTTTCTTTGGAAATATAAGTTCCCGGTGCCTCCGGATTGAATGTGTTCAGGATACGGATCGGAATATTCTTATGATATACCGGATAGATCGTTGGCGGATAGATCACTTTGGCGCCGAAGTTACATAACTCCATTGCTTCGGTGAATGTAAGCCGGTCGATCACATAAGCAGAGCTGATCACACGAGGGTCGGCAGTCATGAAACCATCCACGTCTGTCCATATTTCGAGTACGTTGGCATCGAGGGCAGTAGCCAGGATAGAAGCCGTATAGTCGGAACCACCACGTCCCAGGTTTGTTACTTCCCCGTTTTCCGTGCTCGATGAGATGAAGCCGGGAACCAGCGATACTTTGGGTAGCGGATTGAATGTTTCTTTAATCAGTTGATTGGTCTGTTCGAAGTCGACAATATGCTTATTGAACTGCTTGATCGTTTTGATAAACTTGCGTGAATCAAACAACCGCGCATCTTCGATCACATTCGAAACGATCAGGGAAGAGATACGTTCCCCATAGCTGACGATCGTGTCGGAAGTCTTGGCAGACAAGTCATTGATGAGGTACACACCTTTGAAGATATTCCCCAGTTCGTCCAGCAGGCTCATGACTCTTTTCTGTACTTCTATCCGCTGCATCTTGTCGGGTATAACGCCTTCAATCACGTCCAGGTGGCGTGTTATGATTTCGGAAAACTCCCTTTCATATCCTACATCCCCTTTGGATGCCATGACAGAAGTCGCCAACAACTTGTCTGTGATGCCTCCCAGGGCAGAAACGACAACGATTACAGGCTCTTCAATAGCCTCTACTATCTTCTTTACACTCAGAATACTATTCACAGAACCTACGGACGTTCCGCCGAATTTCAATACTTTCATCGGTATGTATTATTTTAGTTGACAATTGACGGTTGACAATTGACAATTTATTTGTAACTAAATTAATTGATAATAAGAACCGGATGGAACCGGCATAAAGGATGCAATACAAATGATTGCAACAATGCAGGACGTGGCCGCTGCGCTTGTTTATTTGTAAATTCTAACCCCCCAAGGGGTCATCAATGCCCATGTATAATATGCTATACCTGCAATCATTCTTTTCTTTTTCTAGTTTTCATATCTTATTGCAGGGGCAATATTACACATTATTTTTCAAATGCAAGCATTTTTTCAGTAGAAAGTGATAAAATAGTGGAAAGTTGACAGGAAAAAGGGTGTTTGTGATTACGAATAATAAGAATAAATTCTATTATCGTGTAAACTGCTGATCGTAGCGGCCTGCACGAAAATCAGCAATGATGTCGTAAAGAACGAGTAATAGTTGAGGGAGGTCTGTTTTTAATATCCTGAAAAACTCTTCGGGATCAACCATAGCATATTCGTGTGAAATGACATTACGTAATCCGAAGATGGCTCGCCATGGTATTTGTGGATAATTGGGAATAAGGAGTTTTCCTAGAGTTAGGTCATCTATTTGTTTCAACATTTCTCCGGTGACCTGAACTCGTAATACTGTTGCATCAAAAATATCTAAACCATCAGGTGTATTTAGAAATTCATGATGACTTGCTATATGACTTGTACGGTCAACAGCTTGCCTGGCTTTTTCTGTCAGAAATTCCAAACGTTGCAATATGCTCATTTCAGACATAGATCGCATCTTGTTCCACGTTTTTACGAAAAGCAGGAAACTGATTTTCGTGTAAGGTTATAAGATCAACTTTGCGTCGAAAGATTTTTTCCAGTTCTTCCCGAATGTTGAAGCGCGTAAAATAACTAGGTTGTCGCATTTTTATAACCACATCAATATCACTGCGGTCATCCTGCTCTCCACGGGCACAGCTACCGAACAAGCCGAGACGTTCAATCCCGTATTTCTCAGCAAAAGCGGCTTTATAGTCGCGTAATTTATTGAGGATTTCCTGGGTAGTTTCCATTTGGCTATATTCTTTAATTACTTTATATGGAAACAAAGATATGTTTTAGTTTGGATAAAAGCAAGTAGAGTCACTTTGTTTTTCTCACCCTGCGAAGCCAGAAAACCGGGAGGATACAAATCATTGTGACGATGAATGCGATGTAGAAATCGTCGTTGATGCCGCCGATGTATGCTTCGAGTTCGAGTCGTTTGATTATGAGTTGTTCGGCCAGGGAGCGGGCGGACTGTTCGGTGGCTCCGGCGGTTTGTGAGGCGAAGGCACTTAGCTTGTCAATGGTCTGCTGGTAGACTTCTCCGGTATAGTTCAAGGCTTCGCTATAACGTTGGGTATGATAGCTGGTACGCGCGGTAAGCATGTGGCTGAAGATTGCAACGCCGAAGCTACCACCCATCTGGCGGACGATATTGGTGATGCTGGATGCCTGTGCCATCATATCCACTCCGATTTTAGCCAGCGACAAGGTTAATAACGGGGTAAAAAGTATTCCCATGCCGACACCGCGCAGGTAAAGACTCAGCATGATATACCATTTCTCCGTAAGAAAAGAAAGGTAAAAGTTGAGATAGAAGCTGAGTGACATCAGGATCAGTCCGGCGGCAATCAGTATCTTCGGGTTGATCTTCTGCCCTAAAGCACCGGCTGCGGGCGAACAGAAACCCTGGATGATCCCCACCGGGATAAAGAACATACCGGCCTGAAACGCTGAATATCCCAGGTTGTTTTGCAGATAAAGAGGGATCAGGAACGTACTTCCGAACATTCCGATGCCGAATATGAACATCATCAGGTTGGAGAGTGCGAAATTACGATCTTTGAATATACGCAGGTTGATAAGCGGATATTTCACAGTCAGTTCGAAGTAGATGAACAGAATAAACACGACAGCCGATATCCACATGGAGCCTAATACTATCGGGCTGTTCCATCCCTGTGTGTTGGTCGATGAGTTTACTTCCGACAGGCCGTACATGAACAAAGGAAGAAAGATACCGGATGTAATAAATCCCGGTATGTCGAAAGGCTGTACCGTCTGCGCTTTATACTCTTTCTGCAAAATAGCCGTAAAGAACAAGGCTAGTGCCCCGACCGGAACGTTTACATAAAATATATAGTTCCAGTTCATATTATCTACCAGGTAACCCCCGATAGACGGGCCGAACGATACCGATGCTGCCGAAGCGATCGCCCAGAACCCCAGCGCCATCCCTCGTTGTTCGGGAGGGAATACATTGCTCACGATAGCCATACCCACCGGCATGATAGCCCCGCAGCCGAGTCCTTCGATCACGCGCCAGAAGATTAATTCCTCGATAGAGGTGGAGTTGCCGCACATGAACGAGCCGAAAGTAAAGACCAACAGGGAGAGGAAATAAATCTTTTTATATCCGAAGCGGTCGGATAACCAGGCAGCTGCCGGAAGGATACTGGCGATTGCCAGCATATAACCGGTAAGTACCCATTCGGCCGTATTGATACTCGCCCCGAGTGTACCCATAATGGCAGGCAGCCCGGTGTTGACAACGGTCGAGTCGAGCACAGCCATGAATGTACCGATCATAATATTGCCCAGTACCAGCCATTTATAGGAACTGTTGCTTGTGTTATCCGTCTTATCCATCACTTTGACTTTTCCTTTTCGATCTTAACGGTTGCAGACATTCCGGAGACAAGTTTTGGCTTTTCTACTTTGTCTTTTTTCCCTACGGCTTTGTCGATGGATATTTTCAGAGGGATACGTTGTGCTACTTTCGTATAATTACCCGAAGCATTGTTGGGAGGGATAAGTGAAAACTCCGAGGCTGTATTCGTACCTATATAGAAAATCTTTCCGGAGAAGGTCAGGTCGGGGAAGGCGTCGAGCGTGAAGATTGCCGGTTGTCCCATCCTGATGTGGTCGAATTTAGTCTCTTCAAGATAGACGGCAACCCACAGGTCTTTCCCTTCGTTGATGGTGAAAAGCGTTTGTCCTGGTTGGATGATATCGCCGGGCAGCGACCAGCGTTTAGCTATCACCCCGTCGACCGGAGCTGTGATCCGGTAATATCCCAGGGATACGCGGGTGGACTCGATAGCGGCATTTGCCGAAACGATAGCTGCTTCTCCGGCAGCGATCCGTGCCTGCGATATCTTGATCTGATCTTTGGCAACGTCCACTTTGATGGCGGCACTTTTATAGGTATCTTCCGTATTCTGGAATGTCTCCTGCGAAACAGCATCACTTCCGTATAACTTTTTGTCGCGGCGGTAGTTTACTTCAGCCTGATGATAGTCTATCTCTGCCAGGCTCAGGTTCTTGATCGCCGTGTTGAGATTCTCTTTATCCAGTTTCAGGTTGGCAACCATTTCCTCCCGGCGTGCAACGGCTTCCTGCAATTGGGCAACAACCGTACTGCTATCCAGTTCGGCCAGGATCGTACCGGCTTTCACCGTATCGCCTTCCCAGGCATACTGTTTAAGCATCGGAGCCATGACTTGCGCCGCAACGCTAACCCGGAAACTGTCGAGGTTTGCATCGTCGGTCGATATATATTTGCGGTAGTTCCACCACCAAAGGAAAGCAATGCCAACAGCAACAATCAGTATGACGATAAGCCATACCATACTATTGCCCGATGTTTTTTTAGAGGGACTTACTGTATCCATAGTTTTGACGTATATTTATTGCATAAAACAAATAAAATATACAAAGGTTCAGAGTTTCTACCGTGCAGACTAATGTTTCTTCTGATGCTGTAACAGCCAGTCAAAGATCTCATTATCTTTATAAAGGTATTGAATGCCATGTCCCTCGCCGGGTAAGCGGGTGAATTTTATATGGCCGTACGTTTCGAGCTTGCTTACGACCCTTTCCGTTTCATTTATCGGGATCATATCATCTGCCGTTCCGTGGAATGTCCAGATGGGAAGATGTTTCAGGCTGCTGATTTTAGCAGTGTCGCTATCGTTTACACCACCGCACAGGGGGGCAATCGCGGCAAACCTGTCGGGATAGTCCAACGCTACCTGCCAGGTGCCGAAACCACCGTTACTGATACCGGTCACATAGATCCGGGTTGTGTCGATCCGGCATTTTGAAGTTAATTCGGCATACAATGAATCGAACCAATTCTCGGTTGTCCAGTATTTGTTTTGTGGACACTGTGGGGAGGCTATGATGAAATCGTATTCATATCCCTGTTCTATATAATAAGGAATTCCATAGGCTTTCAGTTTATTCAGGTCGTTCCCGTTCTGTGCACCGCCGCCCAGGTAGATAACCAACGGGTAATCCTTGTTGTTCGTTGGATAATCTTTCGGAAGATAGAGTAGGTACGGGTAATCTGCTTTAGGTTTTTGCGGCGTTTGTCCATCCGCTTTCATATCGAAAACGAAGAGTATAATCAGGATGGAAAGGAATAGTTTGTTCATCTGTAAATATTTTAGGCTTATGCCTGAACGTAGGGTATTTTTATCGTATAGCTTCTTTTAATATGATTAATGCATCGACATAGTCATTTTCTAATATGATAGTCAAATCTTTGAAATATAAATCTTCTGTCAATATATTTGTTTCTATATCATACATTTGCAACCGACCGCTCTTTGATGATATGATCTTACTTTCTGTGTTATCATGTCTGATCCCGGGAGATTGTATTTTCAGGTATCTATTCTTTTTCTCTTGAAGTACATATACAGTGGCATTATTCAAGTGTCTATCATTATTATCAGTAAAATCGCTTTCTGCTATTTCAAATAGAGTGCCACAATTATTGAATATAGGTTTCACCTGTTCATTATTCCATTTTAAAATTCGTCCCCATAAAGAAGGCTCGTATAGATTAATGGTGTAATCCAGTAATTCCGCATTGCTGTATTTCCCATGTCCCGGGACGACGATTTCGGCATTTCCATATAATTCTTTTACCCGTTTGATGGTATTAGACCATTCTCGCAGATTGGCATCTTCTATGTTTCCATACCATCCTTTGCTCCGTACTTCATTACCTCCAAAAAGAATTTTCTCGTTCGGCATCCATACGACAATACCGTCACTTGTGTGTGCTTCTCCCAGATAATGACAAATTAGTTTGCCTTTTCCTACTGTCAGTTCCATTCTGGGGTTAAATCCTTTTTCAGGAATTGGTAGATTTCTATTTTGTGCTATTGTCCTGGTTCCTTCGTATGCATAGGAAGGAATGCCCGCTTTTTTAATTGTCTTTAATCCGCCCATAGCATCTGGATGCCAACGGTCGACAATACAACCGATAATCTGTGCTTTTAAATTTTTGTGGATATAGTTTATTAGGTTATTCGTTTCTTCATCATTTTCTGGAGTAGAGATAATAATGGCCTTTTTGTCATTTACATACACAATGCCATTATTATCATTCTCGGTATGTATATACACATGTTTATTTAATTCTATCAGATGTAATTTCTCGCTTACTCTGATTGTGTCAGCAAAACAATCGGGTAAAATGGCCAACAAGCAGCCCAGTAATAATATTTTTAGGTATAATCCGTATGTATTCATTTTAAAATGTTGTTAATTAGATTGAGATTTTTATTATTAACGAATTCTACCTTTTTCCATATCTTCCCGGCTCTTACTCTGTGTCACCAGATAAACCCCAACGAAAACGAGGACAGCCGAGAATGCTTTTTGGAAGGAAAATGTATCTTGTCCCACCATAACGGTTATCAGCGAGGCGATGATCGGTTGTACATAATTATACATACTCACCGTTGTCGGACGAATACGTTTCAATGACATCGGTATCAACAGGTAAGGAATAAATGTGGCGCCTATCAGGACAAAGCTGATCGCCCCGATCTCTTTCATATCGAATACTTCCCGTTGAAAAGCGGGTGTTTCAAGCACATGCCGGTAAGTGAAGGGCAACAATACGAGTGTGGAAAAAAGAAACATCCACTTCATCATCGTCACGGCCGAGTAACGTAAACTCAACGGTTTGGATAGAACCAGGTAGATAGAATAGATGATTGCACTGGTCGTGATCATCAGGTTTCCGGTGAGTCCGCTGGCCTGTCCTGAGTTATGTGTGGAGGCTAATATTAAGGAAATACCACCGCTGCAGCCTAATAATACACCGAAAGCCTTCATCTTCGTAATCGGTTCTTTCAAAATAACGGCAGCCAACAGCATAACGAAGATGGGAACGGCTGTGGCGATTATGGAAGCATCTACCGGAGACGTGCGGTTCAGCCCGATAATAAACAACCCCTGGTTGAACCCGACCCCGCAAAGGGCACAGACGAAAAGCAGACCCAGGTCTTTCATCGTCACCTTTTCCCGTTTCACAAAGAGGGATGCTATCCAAAACAGCAGGCAAGCGGAACTCATTCGCATGATAGTCAGTGCTTCGGGCTGAACATGTGTCGGCAGCAAGTACTTAGATATGGGCATATTGATAGCGAATAGTATATTGGCTATCAGGATCAGTATGTGACCCTTTAATTTTTCAGAGTTCATTCTTTTGCTGTTTTATGCAATGCAAATGTAGTGATATTTATTAAACGCACAATTAGGTTTCATCTTTCACGGTAATAACATCTTTTATCTTGGTTTCATGAATTTATCGTATCTTTGTATACCTAATAATATGATAAAAAGAATATCAATGAAACCGACCCGAATAATCGAGATATGTGCCAACTCGGCACAAAGCTGTGTGGAGGCTGAAGCCGGAGGAGCTAAACGTGTGGAACTTTGTGCCGGCATACCGGAAGGGGGGACCACCCCGAGTTATGGCGAGATCAAAACAGCCCAGGGGCTCACTTCGTCGATCGATATAAACGTAATCATCCGTCCGCGTGGTGGCGACTTCCTATACACTCCGGCAGAAATAGACTCTATGTTGCTCGATATTGAATTATGTAAACAATTGAAGGTACATGGTGTCGTGTTCGGATGCCTGACGAAAGAGGGCGATATCGACGTCCCCCTCATGCGTCGTCTGATGGAGGCCGCCAAGCCATTATCCGTCACTTGCCACCGGGCTTTTGATGTCTGCCGTGATCCGTTTGCCGCTTTGGAACAACTGATCGAGTTGGGTTGCGACCGTATTCTTACTTCCGGCCAGCAATCGGATGCCGTGAAAGGTATCCCCCTCATCACCGAACTGGTGAAGCGTGCCGACGGGCGTATCATTATCATGCCGGGATGCGGCGTGCGCGAGAATAATATCGCCCGGATCGAAGCCGAAACCGGAGCGAAGGAGTTCCATACCTCTGCCCGTAGTATCGTGTACAGCAAGATGGAGTACCGGAACGAAAATGTCCCGATGGGTAGCAGTATCGTTTCTTCTGAGTTTGAAACAGTGGAAACCGACCGGAATAAAGTGGCCGCTTACATCTGATATGGAATGAAACACCGGCTATCCTTTGTTACCCTTTTTCTGTCACTCTGTGCCTTCTGTCATGCACAGCAGGATTCTATTGTCCCGTTCAAAGATGCCTACAAGCGCATCTATAATATAACGAAAGTGACGGGAACGAAGCCGGTGATGGACGGACGCCTGGACGAAGATTTCTGGATGAAACAAGGGGAGTGGTCCGACCGCTTTGTCCAGATCATCCCTTACGAACGCGGTATACCGGATTCCCCGACCCGTGTCAAATTGTTTTACGATAATAAATACATCTACGTAGGCGTCTATTGTAAAGATATCCGCCCGGATAAGATGATCCCTTTTATCGGGAACCGGGATGATAACAGCATGGGTGATCTGATCAGCGTGGCTTTCGACACCTATCATGATTACCGGGCCGCTCCCGAATTCAACATCAATCTGGGAGGAAACAAGACCGACCTGGTCGTAACCGATAAATTGAATGTCAACCTCAGCTGGAACGCAGTCTGGGAAGGGAAGACACATATCAACCTGCCGGATTCGAGCTGGACGGCCGAGTTGCGCATCCCGTTCAGCCAGCTCCGCTATAACCAACTTTCAGAAGATGGGATATGGGGACTTCATGTGCGCCGTATCATCCGCCGGAACAACGAAGTACAGAACTGGAGCATGATCCCTTTGAAGAACAACGGTCATGTCTTTTCCTTCGGTGAAATGCACGGGATGACCGATCTACCCAAACCGCGAGGCATCGAGTTTCTCCCCTATGTGATGGGGAAATACCGCAACGAACCGAAGATACCCGGAAGTCCTTACCAGAAGGGGCATAGCTGGGGAGGGAATGTCGGCCTCGACGCCAAGTTCGCCCTTTCCGATTTTACGCTGGATCTGACGATCAACCCGGATTACGGGCAAGTCGAACTCGACCCTTCGGTGATGAACCTGACCGCTTACGAAACCTTTTATGACGAGAAGCGCCCTTTCTTCCTGGAAGGAAAACACATCCTCGATTTTGCCAACGGCAACGATATGATGTTTTACACCCGCCGTATCGGAGCAGCCCCTTCATATACCCCGCAAGGGATAGACAATATAAACAGTTTTGCCGACAGCAAGGAGAACGTTCCGATTATCGGTGCCCTGAAATTGACAGGCACGAATCGGCGGGGGGTGACGATCGGAGTGGTGCAGAGCGTCACAGCCCGTTCGTCGGCCAAGGTGACCCGTAGCGGGGGGGAAGATATCGAAGTGGTGGAACCCCTGACCAATTACACCGTGGCCCGTGTCCAGAAAAACTGGAAAGGAAACAGCCTGCTGGGAGGAATGATTACCTCTGTCAACCGGGCCTTGGATCAACCTTACCTGGAGGATTTCATGGTGCGCAACGCCTTTACCGCCGGTATCGATTTTACCCAGTATTTTAAGAACCGGCTTTATTATATCGATGTGAAAGGAATGGTCAGCTCGCTGAACGGTAGCAAGGAGGCGATTACCCTCCTGCAAACGAACCCGGTGCATTATTATCAGCGGACATCGGCAGCCGGCTACCTGGGAGTCGATCCGGGCCGCCGTTCTTTGAACGGAACGGGCGGATATGTGAAAATCGGGCGAAAGGGAAATGCCAAATGGGCTTTCTCGGAAACATTCAGTTGGTCGTCCCCCGGTTTCGACCTCAATGATATGGGATATATGAAGGAAACCGATAACCGGACGAATGAGACGGAGATTGCTTACCGACAGACCGATATCTGGAAAATATTCCGTTATAACGCTTTTACCGTTACCCAGAAAAATCAATGGAATTACGGCGGTACGCCTTTTAGTAACGACCTGTCTCTCCGCTGGCAGAGTATGACGATGAACCGTTACGAAATGGATATGAAAGAAACCTTTGTCTGGAACCGTCTCGACAGCCGTATGCTTCGTGGAGGCCCTGATATGCGTTTCGATCCTTATTTCCAGACCTCCGTAAAAGTCAATACGGATAAGGCCCGGCGGATGATGTTCATGCTCAAATATGAAGGTAATCATAACCTCGACGGATATAACCGCTTCAATACGTTGATGCCGAGCCTTACCTTCCGCTTGGGAAACCATGTCTACTTATCCGGACAGGTGGATTACGCCTGGAATACAGACAACATGCAGTATGTCGGAACATTACTGCCCTCGGATGCATCCGCCTCCCCGGGCGATCCTTCGCTGATCTACCTGATGGGGCATATGAAGCAGAAAACGTATGGATTGACTATGAAGTTACAGGTAAATGTCACTCCGGATATTTCCATCCAGTTCTATGGTTCTCCGTTTACGTCGACGGCAAAGTTCAGCGATTTCAAGGCGGCGGCCGATACCCGTTCGCATACTTACGACAACCGTTTCCACCTCTTTACTGCGGACGAGATCAGTTATGCCGGATTCACAAATCCAGATTTCAGTTTTAATGAATTTCGTTCCAACCTCGTGGCACGGTGGGAGTATCTACCGGGATCTACACTTTATTTTGTATGGGAACACCGTATGTCTAACCAGGATAACCGGATGGTAAGCGGCTGGGGAAGTAACCTCGACCGGATGTTCGGTCTTCCGGCTACCAATACTTTTATGCTGAAGATGAATTACTGGTTCAATTTGTAGCCTGATCTCTTCTACCATATATATATAATTAGTATCTTTACAAAACTAAAATGACAGATCATGGAAGAAGAACCTAAAAGACTTACCCGTTCGAATAACGGAATGATTGCCGGTGTATGTGCCGGCATAGCGGATTACTTTGATTTAGATCCGACGCTGGTCCGTGTGGGATACATCCTGTTGAGTCTATTTACAATGTTTTCCGGAGTGATAGCCTATTTTATCCTTTGGTTGGTTATACCTAAAAAGACTTTTTATTAAGAATGAATTTTGAATTATCTTCACCATTCAGCCCTACGGGAGATCAGCCGGAAGCAATAGCGGCTCTTACGGAGGGCATAGAGAGTGGTGTGCCTTTCCAGACACTGCTCGGTGTTACTGGTTCCGGGAAAACCTTTACTATTGCCAACGTTATTAAAGAGGTGCAACGGCCTACGCTGATATTGAGTCATAACAAGACGCTGGCAGCCCAGCTGTATAGCGAGTTTAAGGCCTTCTTTCCTAACAATGCCGTGGAATATTTTGTCTCATACTACGATTATTATCAGCCGGAAGCCTATTTGCCTTCTTCCGATACCTATATCGAGAAAGACTTGCAGATCAACGAGGAAATTGATAAACTCCGCTTGCGTACGACCGCATCTCTGTTGTCGGGCAGGAAGGATGTGATCGTAGTTTCTTCCGTCTCCTGCCTCTACGGTATGGCAGACCCGACGGCTTTTGCCGAGAAGGTGACTCATCTGGAGAAAGGGATGCAGATCGACCGCGATAAGTTATTGCGGCGTTTTGTCGATGCGTTGTATGTGAACAATAAACTGGAGTTTAATAGCGGCTGTTTCCGTGTGAACGGTGATACGGTCGATATCTTCCCCGCCATCGAAACATTCGACGGTGTGGCTTACCGCATAGAGTTTTGGGGAGACGAGATCGACCGCTTGTCCTCTTTCGATCCGAAGACAGGGCAGGAGATAGACGAGCAGGATGAACTGAACATCTATCCGACCAACCTGTTCGTCACCACCCAGGAACGTATCAACGCAGCCATCGGCCAGATAGATGTCGACCTCGGTACGCAGGTGAACTTCCTGAAAGAGATAGGCAAGCATTATGAAGCGAAACGTCTGTACGAACGTGTCACTTTCGACCTCGAGATGATCCGTGAGTTGGGGCATTGTTCCGGGATAGAGAATTATTCCCGTTATTTTGACGGACGTATGGCCGGAGATCGTCCCTACTGCCTGCTCGACTATTTCCCGAAAGACTTTATGCTGGTTGTCGATGAAAGCCATGTGACGATCCCGCAGATCCGTGCGATGTACGGAGGCGACTATTCGCGTAAGAAGAACCTGGTGGAGTATGGTTTCCGTCTGCCCGCTGCTATGGATAACCGTCCGCTAATGTTCGATGAGTTTGAATCGCTTACCCCGTTGGCCATTTACGTCAGTGCAACTCCTGCCGATTACGAGTTGGAGAAGAGCGAAGGTATCGTGGTGGATCAGGTGATCCGTCCGACCGGACTTCTTGACCCGGTGATCGAAGTGCGCCCGACTTTGAATCAGATCGATGATCTGATGGAAGAGATCATCCAGCGCTCGGCTATCGATGAACGTGTATTGGTGACAACCCTTACCAAGCGGATGGCAGAAGAGTTGACTTCTTATCTGACCCGTATGGGAATACGTTGTAACTATATCCATAGTGATGTCGATACGTTGGATCGTATTCAGATCATGGATGATTTGAGGAAAGGACTTTTTGATGTCCTGATTGGGGTCAACCTGTTGCGTGAGGGGCTCGACTTGCCGGAAGTCTCTTTGGTTGCTATCCTGGATGCCGATAAAGAAGGCTTTCTCCGTTCCCACCGTTCTCTGACGCAGACAGCCGGACGTGCTGCCCGTAACGTGAACGGAAAGGTCATCTTCTATGCCGATAAGATAACAGCGAGTATGAAACTGACGATGGACGAAACAACCCGTCGCCGCGAAAAACAGTTGGCATACAATGAACTGCATGGCATCACTCCTAAGCAGGTAGTAAAAAATAGTGTCTCCCTCTTGGGGGAAAAACAGCAGGCTACCGCGGAACCGTATGCTTATATCGAACCGGAACCAAGCTTGGTTGCCGATCCGGTTGTCCAGTATATGAACCGTTCGCAGCTTGAAAAGGCCATCGAACGAACCAAGAAGCAAATGACCGAAGCTGCCAAGAAGCTTGACTTTATCGAGGCAGCACAGTTTAGGGATGAGCTGATTAAGTTGGAAGACCAGTTGAAAACTAAAGTATAGAAATAATTGAACCTACTTTTGGCTTGATCCAAAAGTAGTCAAAAGATCAAGGCTGCAC
>OGPA01000596.1_pt1 | contig 36184 bp, 31 predicted proteins | sample 1552841 | NCBI WGS metagenome assembly OGPA01 (sample SAMEA2579916, study PRJEB22360) | human gut metagenome
TGTTCTTGAACAGTGAGAAGTATCAATATGACTTTATACCTGAGTAGTTACGAAGAGGCGCCCAATGGTGAAACCATTATAAAATTTAGACACACATGAAAGTTAATCCCACTGGGCATTCCTCATCACCATATAAAAACAATCGGCGGATATTATTTGCCTGAAATCACTTCGGTATATATCCTAGTTTTTATACGACGTAACTCCCGTTTCACAACGGAAAACACAATATTTTAATCCTTAAACACCTTATCATTAGTATTCAGGAGGTATATCATTCAACTGGGCTTTGGTAAATACGGGACCGTCTTTACAGACATACAACTTCCCGACATTACACCGTCCACATTTTCCAACACCACATTTCATCCGGTTCTCCAGGGTGGTATAAATATTCTCATCGGCAAAGCCTAACTTCTCCAATACAGGAAAAGTGAACTTTATCATCACCGGAGGTCCGCAAACTATTGCCACAGTATCTGCACTGGCAGGTGCAGCAGCCTCAAGCACCGAAGGTACAAAACCGACTTTTCCTGTCCAGTCGGGAGTCTCCCCCCCAGGATCAACCGTAGTTATCAGATTGACATCCGGACGGTTTTCCCATTCTTTCAGCTCTTCTTTATATACCAGGTCGTTAACAGACTTGGCTCCGTAAACAATCGTTATATCTTTAAAATCTTCCCGCCTGTCCAATGCATTCCAGATGACGCAACGCATCGGCGGAAGTGCTATACCACCTGCAACGAACAACAGATTCTTTCCTTTCCACTCGTCCAACGGAAATGTGTTTCCGAAAGGTCCGCGAAAACCGACGGTAGCTCCTTCTTCCAGTTTGGCAAGTCCGGTAGTCACCCGTCCTGCCTGACGGAATGTACACTCGATATATCCTTTACGAGTAGGCGATGAAGCAATACAGAAAGTTGACTCTCCTTCACCAAACGCAGAGTATTCACCAAACTGTCCGGCTTTGAAATGAAAGGCTTCTCCTTCCTTCTCGTCTTTAAATCTTAACCGGAAAGTCTTCACTCCCGGAGCTTCATGGGTTATCTTCTCAATCACCATCAGGTGCGGAAGATATATATTCGACTGCTCATTCATGGCTTGATATTGATATTAAGTGTTCAAGTATATTCATATCTACCGGGCAGGCACGCGAACAACGTCCGCATCCGGTACAACCGGTTTCCTGTATCCGTTCAGGCATATAGGAGAACTTATGCAAAATGCGCTGACGCCAACGGGCGCTTTGTGTCGGACGCGGATTATGTCCGGACGTATGGAGGGTAAACAGCGAAAAGCCGCAAGAATCCCAACAACGGACACGATGGCCGGACGAACCTTTGGCATCTTCCTGAATATCAAAACAGGCACAGGTTGGACAAACATAAGCGCATGCGCCACATCCCAAACAGCGTTCGGACTGTTGTTTCCAAACAGGACTGTCGAATGCTCCCGCCAACTTCTCCCGTACATTATCAACATTGAAACGAATGGGAACGGATGCCAGATATTGTTCCTTATCTATTTCTTCGGCAGGTGTATATTCTTTCACAAAGAATTTAACCAATGCTTTGCCTTTTGCTGTCAAGACTTCCACCAATGCACTCTGATCCGGCAACTCCGTAATCTGAATATCACTGCCGGCAGTATTACCGGGCCCCCCGTGAACGGAAGTACAGAAACATGATTCATCGCATTGTGCACAACTGAAGCTGATTAATGTCATTTTCTCCCGCCGGGCATTATATAGTTTATCTTTATAATCCCAATTAAAAATACCGGAAAGGGGTGCAACCCCTGCCGCATCACAAGGACGGATTTTCCAGAGAATCATTTCGGGAATTGCATTAATATCCGCTTCCTGCAAAGTAGCTTCTTTCCCGTCTTTCTGATAAGAGAACAGCACTTCTGTTTTCGGGAACGCAAATCGTTTAGCCGACTGGGTAGTCTGCACATAGTCCGTCGCTACCTCATCGTAAGAAGTCACTCTTTTGAAGTCTACTTTATCTCCTGAACGCACAGGAGCAAAAATATGCATTTCCTTTTTCACCATCTGGTGAAACCATTCTTGCAGACTGCTTTTACTGATATGTAGATTTTCCATTACTTTCTTTTAATGTATAAAGTTCTCTTTATCTTCTGCCTTGAAGGTAGAAAGTACATTTCCCGCAGGATTGATAGCACCGGGAGCAACCCCGAACTCGTCCTGAATGTCTTCCATCATACTTTGTGTCATCAAATGAAGAGGAATCCCCACCGGACAAGCTTGCTTACAAGCGCCACAACCGATACAGCGTCCTGCCATGTGCATCACGCGGTTAATCTGCCACTCCATATTTGTCAGCGGAGCAGACCAGGGTTGTACCCACTGCGGACAATTGACCTCCACAATACACCGGCTGCAATAACACAACGGACAGGCAGCCCGGCAAGCATAACATTTGATGCATTTCGACATTTCCCCCATCCAGTATTTCCACCGCTCTTCACGACTCATCTTTTTCAGACGATCAATCAGTTGAAGATTCTCCTCACTAATAGTCAAGGGAAAATCTGCCAGATATGTTTTTATTTCATCGAATCCTTTAAACTGGATAAGTTCTCCATGTCCGTCAACGGTCAGTACCAGAAGATTATCTTCTTTCAACTGGTTTTCGAATGCCAATTGAACAATCGTCCGTAATGCCGGAACCGCAGCTGTTATAGCCACTTTGCCTGTTCCTGTTAATTCCCGTTTTGTCAGATAGACTGCGATATTATTCGTGCAACGGTCGTCCAGTATCAGTCTGCCGGCATTTTCTGCCTGCCGGCAAAAGAGAGGACGTGTTCCGTGATTTCCTTCTTCATAGCCTATCACAAGATTCACTTCTCCTTCTTGTAACAAAGCAACTGCTTTTTCTGTCAGTTTACTCATAGATAGCCTCCTTTTCCAAATAGTCCGAAGCTTTCTGATACTCCAGATAAGGTCCCAGTTCACGGATTCCGGCAACTGTTTCATTCACCAGATCAGCCCACTTGGCTCCCTCCGCCGCCGACACCCATGAATAACGGATACGACGTACATCAATACCCAAGAAGTCGAGCAGTCCACGGAATACAATCCAACGACGACGTGCATGGAAGTTTCCGGATGTATAATGACAGTCATTCGGATGACAACCTGAAACGATAATTCCATCAGCACCTCCGGCAAAGGCTTTCAACAGTAACATAAAGTCAATTCTTCCTGTACAGGGGAAGCGGACAATTTCTACATTAGCCGCATACTTCAACCTGCTCGTACCTGTCAGGTCTGCCCCGGCATACGTGCACCAATTACAGACAAAAGCTACAATGCGCGGTTCAAATTCCTGATTATTCTCGATCTTATTTTCGTTCATAGCTTACTCTCTTTTTAATGGTTCAGCAATGCCATCACTTCGGCATAGACCTGTTCATTGGAATATCCTTGTATATCAATAGATTTGGAACGGCAGAAAGCAACACAAGTACCACAACCCTGACAAAGTCCGGGATTTACTTTAGCAACTGTCTTTATTACATTTCCATTCCTGTCTTTTATTTCTTCACGTTCGATGGCCTGATAAGGACAAGCTGTCTGACACATGAAGCATCCTACGCAAGTACTGAATAACGGAGGAGCAGTACGATTGACAACGGCTATCAACGGCTCACGAACCAGATTTGCCTGTGAAAACAATCCTGCTACTTTCACAGCGGCTCCCGAAGCCATTCCCACTGTTTCGGGAATATCTTTCGGTGCCTGACAGGCTCCTGCCAGATAGATTCCGGCTGTATTCGTTTCCACCGGTTTCAGTTTGGGGCGAGATTCGGCAAAGAACTGATAAGGGTCATAGGAAATGTGCATCTTCTGCGCCAGTTCTTCCGCTCCCTTGTTGGCGACTCCCGCTGTGGCAAGCACTACCATGTCAGCTTCTATCTCGACAGGTGATGCTCCCAACAGGGTGTCTACTCCTTTAACAATCAATTTACCGTTCTTCTCATATATGCGGGCGACGCGACCACGGACGTAATTCACTCCATCCTCTTCAATGGCACGGCGCACAAATTCTTCATAATTCTTTCCTCCGGCACGAATATCCATGTAGAACACGTACGATTCGCCACCATGTACCTTGTGCTGATAAAGCATCGCATGTTTGGCAGTGTACATACAGCATATCTTAGAGCAATAAGGAATTCCTTTGGCCGGATCACGGGAACCGGCACAGGCTACAAATACAATCTTTTGAGGAATCTGTCCGTCAGACGGACGGCGAATCTCTCCGAATGTAGGACCGGAAGCCGATGCCAGACGCTCAAACTGCAATCCGGTAATGACATCTTTGTATTTTCCATATCCATATTCAGGGAAAAAGTCGGTATTCAATACATTGAATCCCGTAGTCACTACAATTGCTCCGACTTCTTCGGTGATAATACGGTCCTCTTGTCCGAAATGGATAGCCCCCGTAGGACATAGCTTTTCACAAACTCCGCATTTACCATTGCGATAATGGGTACAATGTTCTTTATCAATCACCGGTTTATTGGGCACTGCTTGCGGAAAAGGAACATAAATAGCTGTACGCATTCCCAAACCGGCATTAAATTCGCTCGGTATCTTCTTGTTGGGACATTTAGTCGTACAAAGTCCGCAACCGGTACATAATTTCTCATCAATGCTCTTCGCTTTCAGGCGTATACTGGCTTTAAAATTACCGATAAAGCCTTCCACATGCTCCAGTTCGGCATACGTATAAAGAGTGATATTCGGATGCTGCGCTACTTCCACCATTCGGGGAGTAAGAATACACTGCGAACAGTCTAATGTAGGAAAAGTTTCCGAAAGCTGTGACATATGTCCGCCGATAGACGGTTCTTTCTCTACCAGAATGACCTGATGTCCGCAATTGGCGATGTCCAGACTTGCCTGAATTCCGGCAATTCCTCCTCCAATCACCAGTGCTTTTTTGGTGATAGGAACCTGAATGGGGACCAAAGGATGATTCCGCTTTACTTTTTCAACCAGACTTTTGACAATATCGACAGCCTTACGGGTAGTTGCCTCCCCTTTCTCATGTACCCAAGAGCAATGCTCACGAATATTAGCTATCTCGCACAGATAAGGATTCAATCCGGCTTCCGCACATGCCCTCCGAAAGGTAGGTTCATGCATTCGCGGAGAACAGGCAGCAACGACAACGCCATCCAATCCATATTCTTTAATGGCGTTCTTAATCAATGTCTGTCCCGGATCGGAACACATATATTTATAATCGATGGCATAGGCAACGCCTTCCATTTCTTTTGCCGCCTCGGCCACTTTTTCGCAATCGACAGTTACACTGATATTTTCACCGCAATGGCAGATAAAAACTCCTATTTTAGACATACTTCCGCCTCCTTCAAATTTACAGCTACAAAATGACGTCCCAGTCCCAATTCCTTGGGAGTCAGTCCGACAGCCAGTCCGATAGCCTGTGTGATATAAAGAACCGGTATAGTAACAGGTTTTGCCAGATAGTGGTCGATAGCAGGGCGACGCATATCCAAATTAGAATAACACATCGGACAAGCCACAATCACGGCTTCCGCTCCCCGGTCGTCAGCATCTTTCAGAATATTTCCCGAGAGACGTCCTACAAGGTCTGTGCGAGAAACGGACAAGCCCGCACCGCAACACTCCGTTTTGAAAGCCCAGTCAATAGGAGTGGCACCAATCAGAGACATGATTTTGTCCATGCTTTGCGGATCTTCCAAACGGTCGAAGTTTAATATTTTATGGGGACGCACCAGCAAGCAGCCATAGTAACAAGCCACTTGATGAGCAAAAGGACGTACTATCTTCTCTTTTAATGCATCCAGCATATATTTCTCTATCATCTGGATGACATTCAATATTTTCACATGACCGAGGTAGCGCATTCCAACTGTAGTCAGTATTTCATCCTTCAATGCTTCATTGTGCATTAATTCGTATTGAGCCACACTCAAACGATTGTAACAGGAAGCGCAGGGGACAACGATTTCTTGAAATCCCTGTTGTTCTGCCAAAGCCAACACACGGGTAGGTAAGGCAAGAGACAATTGTTTGCTCATGGAGTGAGCAGCCGTTGCACCGCAACAGTTCCAGTCTTTCAACTCGATCAGTTCGAGTCCCATCGCCTGTGCCAGTGCTTTGACTGATTCATTATATTCACGAGAAGTTCCGTTTAGCGAACATCCCGGATAGAAACCGATTCTCATAGTTACTTTTGAGTCTTTTCAATGGTTTGTGCAAATATCTTTTTGATCATATTCTCATCTTTTACCCGTTCCGGAAGAAGGTTGAGCTTCCCTTTGACGAACATAACAGGAGCCACATTCAAATCCTGTGTCAAACGTAAGGTACGGGTTTTAAAACCTGCCACCAATCCAACCTCGTAGAGTCTTCCTGTTCTTTTTACTGATTCGAGAAAAGCGGAATGGAAAGCTACAACAGGGCGTGACTCTTTACTAATGCATCCTTCTTGACGGGATTTCTCACGCAGATAGTCCATCACTTCAGGAATGTTTATTTCTTTGGGACACCGGGCAATACTGTTTTCGCAATTCAAGCAAATCCAAATGGCATTGGAACTTAACACGCGACGGTCATTTTGAGCATTTTTTGTCTGCAACAACCGGAGAATATAGCTGGGAGCATAATCCATCTCCTCTGATAACACACATCCGGCCGTACATTTGCCACACTGGTAGCAATAAGACACATCAATACCCGTCTTTTGTTCCAAGTCACAGGAAATACATTCTTTGTTTTCCATGTTGACATGAATAAAATAGATAATAATAAAAATAAAGGAAAGAGTGGCAGAGAGGTATCAGAATAAGACACACCTCACCCAACCAAAAGAAAAGAATATTGTCTAAATGAGAATATGCGCCAATGTGTAGACGTAATACTTACACGAATATTTAGTGTAATTGACATCAAGGTCGGTATGACCCAAACGATTCTCCGGAAGCTGAACATTCAGAGAGCTCAATATCTGTATAATCACAGTATTTGTATTGAACTTCAAGTTCTTGAAAGGAACAATGCTTCTCGGAAAAGAGATATTATCAAAAATGCAGTCACTGACTTTACAATTGGATGTCTCATCAACAAACTGCGAATGCGATTTTTTACTTGACTTATCGAAGCCGGCAGAAGAGACACAACAACATGACTCTACTTTATATTGCATATCATTAACCCGGATTTCAGTTTCTTTCTGAAATCCCTGCAAATCTTTATCGGAAACATTACTAAATCCCAATACCAGAAATGCGCATGCTAATATGCAAAAAATATACTTAGTCATAATTTGCTGCAAACGTAATCATTCTTTTCCGAAAAAAGCATATTAAGAGCAAGAATTAACGATTATTCATACAGCCTCTTTCCTATAATCCATGTACAACTTTCATCAATTGTTCCCCTAAACCGATTGTATATCCTTGAGAAACAAAGACTATCCTATTAAATGTGTCGGCAATAATAAAGACCGGCAGGATGGAATTATTCAAGTTCATAGCTGCCACAATTTCTTTCCGAATGCTGTCATCAGTATCAATACCGTAAGTGATGGTAGACGGAAGTCCCTTGAATTCGTCAGCATTAAATTTCTTGTATTGTTCTTCCGAAGGGAAAAGAAAGACCATCTTACGCCCCCACTGTTCAAAATCATTGCCTAGAGCGGCTATGTCTCTTAACGCATGATTGGTAGGTTCCTGCCCTGCCCCGAGAACAGCCACCACAAAATAGCCACGACCGCAGGTTTGCAAAATACTTTGCAGCCCGGTGTCACCGACCGGCCGATAGATCGCTTCTGAATTAAAATTGCCGATCACCTGTACCTGATCTTTGCTTTCACGCATCACAAGATCAACTGTCGTTGTCTTACCCGGTTCTATCGTAAAAAACGTAATGTTGGAAAGCACCGCGCCACTTGCCAGACGGGTTCCGGTCACCATCATATAATAGCCTTCATCAAACTCTCTCCCATATCTTAATAAATTATGCCATGTAGTCCCATCCCCCATATCTGTCTCTCCTTCGTCATAATTCAACAACTGGAAGGTACCATCTTTAAACTTGGAAAGAGTGAAATGCGAATAATATTTAGGATTATCTAATGAACGGATAGGCGTATAGGTAGCTTTCAATACTCCTTTTTGGGACAATGCGGATTCTGCTGTCTCGAAATCGACATCTTCCGGAGCAAATTCTTTGTTTAAGACCTGTACCTTTCCGGTCACTTCATCAATCCGGGCAGACGCCCATCCCATGCTCCGGCAAGCTGCTACAAAGAAAATATCACGTGACTTTTCATCAGCCACCCGTGCTTTCCACACACCCATCGGAGAGATCGGAATCTGTTGGGAATTCAATTCATTATTGATTTTAATTTCTTTTCTACACCATTCTATTAATACCTTAGGATCACGCTTCATGCTATCGGGAACAGACTGGTAAACAGTTTTTTCAATCGCTTCGCGAAGTACCTTTTTATAAGGAGTCAGCATTTCATTGGCTACACGAGGAGGATTGAGGTACATTCTTTTAAAACGTTCGGTATCTATCTTTTCCCAATCCGAAAGATTCGTTTGCAAATGATCATTCAATACATCCAGAGTTACATCACGGAGGTCTTTTGCCGAAAGACTCTCTAATATCCACATGGCACGTATTTCTTCCCATGAGACAGCATCTTTCTCTTTCCTGACAGGCAAAAGGAAGTCTTTCAATGTTTGGTAGTTTCCGCGCGAAGCAACCAGAAAGTCTGCCAGTTTTTCTTTCTTTTCCGATTGTAAAGCATTTCCATACAGCTTGTCTACCCACTCTTCGGCTTGTTTTTCCGTCATCATTGTTGCCACATACGCATTACGGATGGAGTCTTCTTGCGCCATTCGCCGATCATTCTCTGCACGCTGTTCGGGAGTGACTTCGGGGATATTCGCCCCTTCTACCGGAGGAATAAGATCCATTGGCAAGGAATAAGTTTCCCCTTCTTTCTTATCTAAAGAGAGATGCAATGCATTGTCTTTTCCAAAAGATAATTTAGCATAGCCAAATCGTCCGTCACGGGATGCCCAAACCAGCATATCTCCTTTACCGGCAGTCAGGCTGGCTTTCCCTTCTGCATCTGTATACTTCGTAGCTACTGTATAGAACTCTGCATAATTGTATATCTTAAATTCAACTTTAGCGTCTGCTACCGCTTGTCTTTCGGCATCCGTCACCGTCACGATAGCCTTAGCGGTAGGCGCATAATTATCAATCACATTGATTTCCGTATAATTCGGCGTTTCAAGCATCATTTCCTCCGGACCGTTATAACGCCCGAAGACTTTCGTATGCATCAACATTCCCCGACTGGCAGGAGCATTGAACCATCCCAGATTCAAAACCGGCTCCGGCTCACAGGCTCCGAAGAAATACCAATGTCCATCCGCCCATGCTTCTACCCAGGCATGATTATCATCCGTATGCGCCCAACGAGGCGTATACACCTGACGCGCCGGAATACCAACCGCCCGGAGAGCAGCTACCGTAAATGTAGACTCTTCACCACAACGCCCATACGCCGTCTTGACGGATGCCAATGGCGAACTGGTACGCGCATCACTCGGACGATAGACTACTTTCTCATGACACCAGTGATTCACCTCTAATATAGCCTCTTTCATCGGCAGCCCCTTCACCCTGTCTTTCAGCTCGCCATAAAACACACGACGGGAATCGTCCAGATTCTCATTATTCACCCGGATCGGCAAAACAAAATGACGGAACACTTCATCGGGAATCTCCTTTCCCCAAGGCATTTCGCTATGCGTCTGCTTTGACAGCCGGACATTTTCCAGATAATAATCTCCTGAATAGTCCGTCACATCCCCTATCGGCATATAAGCATAGAGAAACATCAATGCTTCGCGCTAGTAGACTGATAAAACAGAATCGGCAAAGATCGCAAATAAATCTCCATGAGGAAGTGCCTGTTTTTTCAGTTCAAAGTCTTGAGCCACTTGATTCCGGTAGGCTTCTTCTTTGAGAAAATGAGCGTTGTTACAAGCAAACAGCACAATTGACAAAATCAGGATGCACAAAAGATGGGTGAATGTTTTCATACGAGTGTTTGGTTTATTCTAATAATAAGGTTGCTGACTGACAAAAATACAAGAATATTTTCTGAAAGCCTAGATAAGTACATAAAAATGTGATAGATAAAAATAATATTGTCATCAACGGAGAATTGCGGGCATTTTGTAACAGGTTTGTAACATGGACCGTGTTCGAACCCTTATAAAAAGAAAATTCAAATGAAAAAGAAGATTTTTATGTTTTACAGCATATAATTCAAAAACAATTCGTATCTTTGCAGTGTTATTAGAGAAAACAAGATGTAAAATCGCTCTTCAAAACGTGGAGGGCAAAAAAAGAGGAAACAAATTATGAAAAAGAATGCAAATGAAAAAATTATGATGTTACAGTACCGTATTAAACGCTATCAAGCAATGGGAAATGGTGCTATGTGTCAAACCTTGAACGGTAAACTTCAAAAACTGCTGTCACAGCAGGTTGTCATGTAAATAAACACACTAATTATAATAAATAGAGCGAGGAACTTTCGAGTATCCTCGCTTTTTTTATACATTTGCAGAAGAAAGATAATAAAACACATTATGAAAAAGCTATTTATGTCGGTTGCGCTGCTTTTACTAGCCGTAACCTCTTTTGCACAAACACCCGGTTATGAATTCACAACCGTTGTATCTCACAAAGCAACACCTGTCAAAGATCAGGGCTCCACAGGAACCTGTTGGTGCTTTGCCACCGCTTCTTTTATGGAATCGGAACTGCTCCGTATGGGAAAAGGAGAATATGATCTCTCGGAAATGTTTATCGTCCGCCAGAACCTCAAAGAAACCTCTGAAACTGCTTATAATAAGGCGTTTTGGAGGTTTTTCTTTTTTGGAGGGGCGGAAATAGGGGCGGAATTCCAAGAAAACCATAAATATTAGACCATCAGATAATTGATTATATATATCATTATTTAAAGTAGTCTATCAATACTTCGCTATTACTATATTTCAACGATGCTAAAAACTGATAGACAATCATGCGAAGGAAGGCGAGTTGTTAGTAGCGATAATGCGGAATCCTGAAAATGAAACAGCATACCCCCAAAAACTAAGAACGAGCTTTTTATTTGAAGGATAATCCGCCTTCCTTGTAATAAGTGTGTCAGTTGTTTAGAATGTAATACGCTCTAAATAATATTCTTTAATATATCTCAAAGTAGCATTTATGCTTGACTGGCTATAACGTGTCATTGCGTAATAATAATCGGATAGAATATCACGAATGAAATAATCGGTTTTTTCACTTATACCAAATAGTGCGCCCCAACTCAAAGGCTTCAAATCATCCAGATAATCATCTGGTAACACAAAGTATTTATTTAAAGGATTATCCAAGATAAAATCGTCTAATATAGATTCTATATCTGGTATAGTACTATACTTTACATATAATTCTTCTTGCCTACAAGCAAAATCATAAATCATACGAAAAATTTCACTTTGGAGTCCTTCTTCTGATTTTTCATTAAAATCAGGAAAGGCTTTTCCTATATATTGTAAGAGTTCTATTTTATCTCTAGTAGATGAAATGTCATGCAAAGCATATGATTCTACATTTTCTGCCGACAATATCACTTCTTCTTTTTTCTTTTCGGGTTTCTCCCACTTTTTTATATCCTCAGTCCAACCTTCTATGATGCTACGCCATTCACTCCAATTTTTAACTTCTTTGGTTTTGGGAATAACTTCGACATCCAAATCATTCGTAATTTGTATTTCTGTCCAGCCATACTCTTTTAATGCCTCAACATAATTATTCATGATCATAGCTCCCTTTTTGTCGTCCCAATAGCTAAACCGATTACGAGCAATCCCTTTTATATATGCTATCTTCTGTTTTATAGGAGGCATATTTTTCACAACAATAATACCTGAAACTTTGCTTAAAAACAATTCTACACTATCTTTTTGCAAATTCTCCTCATCATATTTTAAATATGTTCTGGCAGACTCTTCGATTGCATCAAGAATCTCATTAATTGAAAAGTCTTTTATCCATTTTTCCACACTTTTTCTACCTGATTCGTTCAGTGTATAAGGCGATATTTTATTTTCAACATAATTTACAATGAGATTAATAGTATCGTCAGTCAAATTGGATAATGATTTTTTCCATTCAATCATCAATATCATTTGTTCTCGTTGTTCTTGTAATAGCTCTAATTGCAGTCTTTGCTTCTCGATAACAGAACTGTCATCAAGTTCTTTATCACTTTTGCCATTATTGCAATCAGCACAACTTGTTATTAGATTTAACAACTCATCTCCTCCGCCCTTTGGAATAGGGTTAATATGGCAAACATTAAGGACTACATCAGGAGCTTTCCTGCCACAATATTGACAAGTGAATTTATCTCGTTTAAAAACTTCAAATCGAAGTTCATTGGATACTGTTTTTCTTTTTGCCATTTCAAATTAATTAATTTATTTCAAAAATACGATTATAGATATTTAACCGCCGAGAGGTTAAGTTCTCTTATTTGAATTTTATTCTCGATTTCCAGCACTTTTGTCCAGAAAAGGAAGCCGAGTAACTCTCAATAGATAAAAGTCGAAATTCGGGCACGAAAACGATTGGCGAAAAAACTCCAATCTTCACTTCGTAACCCTCTTCTAAGGCTTCGTTTCACTCAGCCTTAGAATTACTGCGTTTCCCATGGTATAGCATGACTGGTGATAATACACACCTATATACATTCGTTTGCGCATATGCACCAGCCAATATTATAATTGCACTTCTCTATTATTCTTTGCGCTTCTATTGTACATTACTACTGATACACCCAATACGCAATACCACCCAATTATATAGTGGTTGTTCTGTACATTCTCGTTTATGCTTCGTTTGTATATACACAAAGAGGGTTTGTTATTTCAAGCTCCCAATATACAACGGTTCTATATTATGCAACATATATTTCTCCAATTACAACACTCTCATACCCTCAATCCCTTAGTATAGGGGCTTTCTTATGTACAGAGTAACTATTCCTACTTGTTATTACTATTCGTAATTCCGCAGACGCTTTTTACCAAAGTCGGAAAATGAGCGGAATCATCTTTTATACTTTGCCGCAACAACGCCAATATTATATCTCCCCGCAATACTTTTTTATTATACTCTTCAGAAGAAGGGTATTCATCAAAAGTCGCAATAAACTCACGATAAGCTTTGCTTCTTGCCGTTTTTAATGCCCCGTCACTACCCCCTTTGCAGTACGCCAGATAGGAACCAAGGAATCTTTTATATTTCTCTGCAAACAACTCAAATTCGTCCACGTCCTCAAATGATTCTATTTGGTCAAATCCAATTAAAGAAGTCAAGAATAGATATTCTTTGGGAGTCATAGATTTATTTTCTTCCAAAGCATTCATAATAACAATATCGTTTATATTCTTTGCCCAAAACTCATATAGGTTAGAGTAGTTTATATGCAAATCGCCAATAGTTCTTATAAATCCCATATGACTTTGAGTGAACGCCTTTTTGTTATCAAGAGTGAATTCAATCCGTAAGATATGATTGCCTTTGGCTTGCATAACACCAATGGGCTCTCTTAATTCTTTATTTTTTGCTGCAACTTCGGTAGTTTTATCATATATTTTCAGATGCTTACAACTACCATTAAAATAAACGGTTTCATCCAAAACATTATCCCTATCGTACAAGTGATAATCAACTATTTTAGGAATAATTTCTTTGCATGACGTTTTTATTTTTACATTCAATCCTATTTCACATTGAGTAAATTTCGTTTTACCCAATTCGGAGGGTTGTATATGCAGAGCGTCCGCAAGTTTAAGTATCACCATTTCAAAATCATAAGCGGTTAAATCTCTGAAAGTGGATTTACCATAAAGCCAGTTCCTAAGACTTCCCGAAACAACAACCTTTTTTTTATCTTCTTTATTAACGCCAACAAACAAAGAGTGGTCTCCTTTTCTGGAGGAACGAGGAAGTCTATATTTGTCCCAATCGGATTCTTTCTTTATTAATTCTCTTTGAGGTCTGCAATTATCAAGGCTTCCTGAAAAGTTACTGAATCGAATGACTATCTTATCAATCATAGTCTTTGCTTTTTAAGATTTTCCATATACTCGTCAATATCTTGCTTCCTAAACATTACGCTCTTTCGCCCCTCTATCTTTACGGAAGGAAAATTATCATACGTTCTCATACGATACAGGGTAGATGCCGATATTTCAAGCATACTGCAAACGTCTTTTGAGGAAAGCAAATCGGATGGTGCTCTTTCTCTCTTCTTCTCCTTTTTTAGCTCTTTGATTGTCAGCTCTGCTATTTGGGTTTGAATCTCAAATAGCTTTTCTGTCATTACTAAAATCCCCTTCATATAAGCTTTTTGCCTACGAAGTAACTTCTGAATATCTATGACCTCTTCCATAACTTGAGTATTCTGCTTTATTTATCGGTCAAATATAGTCAATTTGGTTGATATAAACAAAAAAAGACTGCCTAAAAAGCAGTCTTTGAAACTATAAGCTAAAAGTTTAACAATTGAATCAATTGGGGGCTTGATAAACACGATCCATAAAGTTCTTCTTATTGCAACTAAACTCAAAAGAAAAATTCATTGATGTTTCTTCTTGCAACTTATTTTCTACATAATATTCTAAACTATTCTCTACTATCACCGCCTTTATAAGATATTTTCCTTTCTCAAATGATTCAAGATAGGGATTGTAATATAGACTTCCTTCAATATCATAGTACATTGATTCAGCATTATCTCTATCAATATTATTTAATTTGCGTTTTAGTTCATCGGGATTAGCTATATTCCACTTTTTTGTCTTTTTGTCTTTGGAAGCATTAAATTCAATGATCGTCCTGTATCTTGTCGATTTCTGAGTTATGCGTAAATTAGCTTTTGCCGAGACAATCAATGTAGTATCTAATTGGTTAAATTGTATAGTGGCGTGATTTTGAACAATAGCATTACTTTTTATATACTCCCATAGTACTTTTTGAGTTGAAGTAAATGCGATAGAATCTTCGGGTATAAGTTCCAATGTTTTATCTTTGGAAATAATACAATTAAAAGTGTAATCAATATTTTCATCCCAAGCAATACGTTTGTCGTTGCGAAAACCATCTACACATCGAGCCATATCTGCCATATCAAGAGTGATTTCTGGTTTATTACTCAAAGCGTGAAAGCTGAACGCTCCGCCATTTATTGCTAAGTCAAAGGTACCTTGCTCTTTGACTAAGTCAGCTTTCATTTTCTCTTGTTGTCTCTTTTTCTCTATTTGCTTCTGTTTTTCTTGCGCTTTTTTCCAAATAGCATCTGCTGTATCGTGTTCTTGAATCGTAAATCCAGCATTTTTGAGAGCAAAGTACGCCATTTCCGTACCATAGTTGTAGTACAAATCTAAGATGAAATTTTCTGCATAATCGAGATGATTATCCAATTTTGCGAGGATTCTATCAGCAACATCTCTGCGATTTTGAACAACCTCTGCATTTGCACTTGCAAATAATGATAGCATTCTCGGATTATTCCGACAACACAAACCTATTTTCTTTGCCATTGTAGGGGTAACTTTCGGACTTTTTGTTTTAGTTTGACAGAATGCTACTATTCCTAAAGTTATGAATAGGAAAACACAAATGAATCTTCTGAAATTTATATTTTTCATATTGCTCGTTTGAGCCTTTCGCAACCTACAAAGGCATTATACAAAAAAAGAAGCGGGCTGCCGTCCACTTCTCGTAAGGTATCGCCAAACACCTGCACACAAATAGACGAACAACCCGCCCTATGGCGAGCTATTCGTACCAAAGTGTGCTCTTTATTGTTCAAATTGGCGATTTTTACGAGAAAGGCACTTCTTATTTTCCACAAAAACATTCCGAAGAACATTGCAAAGGTAATAATACTTTTTGTCTTTGTATGCTATCTTTTTATAAATCTACGCTTTACCCAAAGGTTTTTATTTCTTTTGCCGATTCGACTGCGATAGATAAATCATATTTCAAATAACGCATTGTCATATCAATACTTTTATGTCCCAAATATTTTGAAATGGTGAATATATCTACCTTATCCTGAACCAAATGGGTTGCAAAAGTATGTCTTGAGGAATGATAGGTTATATGTTTCTCTATTCCAGCCATTTCAGTGAGTTTAACAAGGGTCTTGTTCACGGTTGGTTCGGCAAATCCGTAAAATACATTTTTTGAACTGCCGAACAAACTTTTTCCTTCCGAAAGCTCAAGAACTACTGCACGAGCCATTGTAAACAAAGGAGTTATTACTTCTGACTTGGTTTTTATCATCTTCTTTTTGATAATTTTATTTTCAAAGTCGATATGCTTCCACTTCAAATCTATCACATCTGAAAAACGCAACCCACAATAACAAGCAAATAGATACATTTGCAGGACTTGGTACATTGTCGAAGAATGCGAGAACTGGGAACGAAGTTTTCTCATAGCATCCAGTTCCTCATGGTCAAGATATATCTCTTTTGTATTGGCTTGCGGAATTTTAAACCAATTGTAGGGATTCTTGATTTGAATATCATGCTTTAGCATATCCAAAATAACAGTTCGCATGTTTTTATGCTTTGGATTCCTACCGCCTGACGAGTTGCCATTTACTTCTTTCATATGGTCATCAAACTCCTCTATGAAAGAAAGAGAAATATCTGAAAGCAAAAAATCTTCTCGAAACTCTTTCAATACATTGTAAGTAGTCATATACACTCGGATAGTTTCAGGGTTCAATCCTTCTTTTCGTTTTCGTTCTACAAAATCAAGATAGTAGGTATAAAAGGATTGACTTTCAGATTTTACTTTTCTTTTTCCTGAATAGAACTCTTTAACCAAATCCATGGTTAATTCCTGCCCGTCTGCCAATGCTCGGTTAATATGAAGGTCTAAGTCCTCACGCTTCTTATTAAGCTGGATTAGCAATGCCTTATCTTTTGGCTCCTTCTTTTTATCATCCCAACGCTCTTTTTGAATGTCAATCCCTGTCGGAACTTTTGTCTCTTTGTCCCTTACTCGGATTCTTAAGTATATCGGATATTTACCGTTCCGCTTCATTGGTTTATCCGTTCTTATCCAATTTATAATAGAATATTCTGCCATGATATACGATTTAATTTACAATTTCCATGTACTAAGGTAGTTACTTTGTCAATACGGGCAAAATTTCTGCCAAAAAATAGTATAAAAGTCGAATAAAATATTTTTCTTTGTAGACACTGTTAATTTTAAACTTTATGAATATGACTGAAGAACAAAAAGAAAATAACATATTTATAAATGAGAATGCCTACTTTTTCCACAATAAGGATAGGGTTAGGATTTCAAGAAACATGATCGAACGAGTGTTTAGGGAAACATCTTCAATAAAAACAGGGAACTATTTATTGAAAATCGTCAGAAAAGACATTGTAATTGATACTAAGATAATAGTATATTCTTTATGTGTTTTCAAATATGATTCAAAGCCTACTTTTATAGAAGAAGATACTGATGGCTGGATTGAAACAAAATTGGCATATTTGCTGATTGTCGAGATTGATAATTACATTGTGATAAGCAAGAAGAATATATCTAATATTCAAGATTTTTTAAAGCAATTCTCCCCCTTAGACTATACGATTCTTTCTACTCTATTTGTTGATGATAACACGTCATTTGAAAAGTTTAGTTTGAAAAATCTCAATGTGTCAGATAAAGCAATTAGAGGTAAAAGTTTGGAAGCTTTAGATTTGAAGGAGAATTTTTCAACATTGGGTGCAAATAATTACATGGTTAATTCTCTTAGGGTAAAAAACGATGAGGAAAAAATTTCTTTGATGCTGAATTCTTCCCGAATAAATAAATTCGGGAAAAAGACAGGGATTAAGCTTTTTGTTAATTGGGCTCTTTCACTTGTCGAAAAAATAAAAGATTTTTCAATGCAAGAAACTTTTCTTTCTATCTTTGCTGAACCTCAAGACTATGAAAGCATTAAAGATTCTTTGACTCCAATTTCTATACTGTTCGTTTTTAGTCGGCTTTATGATGATTTTGAAAATGGACAAATTGCCGGTTCGTTTATTCGAAATACCAGATTACATAAAGAAAGGTGTATTGATTTGATTAAATATTTGGCAAATTTTGAAAGATTGTTGAATATAGAACTTACAGAAGAAGGGGCATATCGAGTTAAAACTCCTATTGTAAATGATTTAGAACTAAAATTGAATAGTAAATCAATTACATTACAATCTTTGAAACTCAAAAGCATTCTTCTCCGAAAGGACGATGGGAGTGATATTTCATTTATTGATTATATAAATAAACACTGTGCGTTTATTATTAATTTTGATAATATAGATTTGGTCTATTCTAATAGAAAATTGTTTAGGGATAGTAAACTTCTTGGTAATATTGATTATTTTATGAAGGTTTTTATTCCCTATGAAAGAATCAGTGATATTACGAGTGAAAAAGGAACTTTCTCACCTACTCAAACTTCGTTTACATCAGAGTCTTTATTTAATTTTGTAGAAACTGAATTTCTTACTACTTCTAACTTTTTTGTTTGTGATGATTTGGGACGTGAATGGGCTGATCACATTGGAGTGACAGAGGAAAAAGTAATGTTTTATCTTTCGAAGTATAAAGATTCCACTTTTTCTGCAACTTCGTTTCAGGATATTGTTGGTCAAGCACAAAAAAATCTTGGGAATTTAACTGCACAAGATTATCAACTTGCGTCCAAGAGGGATTTTTGGAATGGTATATACCCTAATTCAGAGATAAAGCGATTACGTAAAGGAGGTGATATAGATGATTTCATCAATCAATTTAAGGCTGCAATAAAGAATCCATATTTAAAAAGGGAAATGTATTTGGTTATTAATTTTATTTCAAGGTCAGAATTGCAAGAAAATTTGAATAAACTTAAATCAGGAATTACATTTGGACAGAAAAACGAAACAATTCAAATTTTATGGTTTATTTCTTCTTTAGTTTCAAGTTGTAAAGAGGTGAATGTTGATCCTTATATTTGTTGCAAGCCTTAAATTATATATAAAAGAAGGGGCGTATATAGGGGCGTAAAATATGCAATAATATGACTTCCTTTGAGTTTTGATTTGAAATAGGTGTTTTGTATTTTGGTAATATTGAAATTTATATCAATCAAATAAAGTCACAAGAAATCAAAGTGAGCTTCGCCAGGAAGTACATGAATCAGATCGAAGATAATTACCTGCGTCGTGGCAAAGGAAGCATTGGGGAAGGAAGTTTGGCACACACTTTCAAGAATGCTTATAAGAAAGCGGGAATCGTTCCGGAAGAAGTATACACCGGACTGCTAAACGACAGCAAAGATCATAACCACGGAGCATTGTCACGTTACCTCAAAGCATTGGTGGATGCAAATATTGCTTCTAAAAAGCGTACTCCGGAATATGATGCGCTCATCAACAATCTGTTCGACATTTATTTGGGCAAGCTTCCTGAAAAGTTTACTTATAAAGGCAAGGAATATACGCCTCAATCTTTCACTGAAAGTTTGGGATTGAATATGGATGATTATATCGAGCTGACCAGTTTCACTCATAAACCTTATTATGAAACCTTCTCACCTGAAGTGCCTGACAACTGGGAGAATCAACCGATGTATAATCTTCCGCTGGACGAACTGATCGGGGCTATTGACTATGCATTGAACAAGGGATATACCGTATGTTGGGATGGTGATGTCAGCGAACAGGGTTTCTCTTTCAAGAACGGAATCGCCATCAATCCGCAAGTAGAGGACGTGAAAGATTACTCAACTACCGATCGTGCCCGTTTTGAAGCTATGCCTAAATATCAGCGTATGGATGAAGTGTTCAAGTTCGAGCATCCTTATCCGGAAATCAATGTTACATCGGAAATCCGTCAGGACGGTTATGAGAAGTTTGTAACGACCGATGACCACCTGATGCACATCACCGGCATTGTAAAAGACCAGAATGGTACTAAATATTATATTACCAAGAATTCCTGGGGAGCAGAAAGCAACAAATCCGGAGGTTATCTGAATATGTCTGAAAGTTATGTACGTGCCAAAACTATTTGTGTCATGGTTCATAAAGATTCTCTGCCAAAGGGTTTGAAGAAGAAACTCGGAATCCAATAAGCCGCTTGGTATCACCCTAAATAGAGGGTTGATTATTCTATGGATGTCTATATATTAAGTATGTGTTCTTAATAATTTAGGCACGGATTACACGGATTAACACGGTTACTTTGTAGCAATGACAATACTTAAGACCGTGAAATCCGTGTAATCCGTGCCTAAAAAAGATAGCAATTTATGAGTGACAGGCACTTACCCACCCTTAGTTTTTATTTTTTTCTCAATGTCACGTCGCTGATTTCTACAACGCCACCTTTGTTTTGTGAAAGAATAGCCAGATAGCAATCTTTCAGAATAGCAGCGTCATCATCCGTGTCAGATACTTCCAAGTCAGCATTTGCCTTCTTGCTGCTAATAGCATTAACCACTTGTCCCATATCATAATAAACCACTACTTTAGTCCATTTATCAGCATCTTTAATCTTAAAGTTATACTGTGCACCCGAAGCATTCGGTTGAGCATCCGCATCATAATCTCTACGCATGAAGAAAGTGGTATTGTACTTACCATTATCGTTCTTTTCTTCATTGGTCTGTTTGATGTATACACCTACCGGAGTACCAGCTTCTTTAGCTTTTGCATAGAAAGTAAGAACATAGATGCCTTTTTCCAAACCATCGGTAATACGTTGTCCCAGAAAAGCCTTGTACCAAGAGATATTTTTTTCGGCACCGGAATTATCAAATTTCATCGCATTCGGATATTTGGCATCTCCCGTTTGTTCCCAAGCAATAGTAGTTACTCCGTCAGCTTCATTATTCAAAATAAACCACTCTCCTGCGGCAGCTTTGTTAGCGTTAGTCACTTTAGTCTTTACTTCGGTAGCGAATTTTTCATTCTTTATCAGGTTCTGTGCACTTACACTTACTCCTGCAATGACCAAAAGGCCGGCAAATAAAACTTTTTTCATCTTACTGTGATTTAAATGTTTATACTTTATTTTTTCTTATTTAAAAGAATCTACTTCATCTTACTTCACTTGTTGGATCACAAATTCATATTTACCAGTCGCTTTCTTTTCTTCTGTCTTTAGTGTGATGCGGTAAATCTCCTTGCCCCATACGCTAGACAGGCGCGGATCATCTAATTTGATTGTTTCCAGTTCTGCTTTAAATTGTGACGGATAATGCATTTCCACCTTTTGTCCCTTCACTTCGATTCGGATTTTCCCTTCAGACGGGAAAGTAACATTGCCCCAAGTTAAGAAAATCAGTTGATTAGGAGCAATAACCTCATCTAATGTATAAGTATCGCCAATAGTTAATTTATTATTATCAAGTGCGTAAGAGCGAATCCAACTTTTCACTTTCGCCTCTGCCGGATAAGCAGTAGCTATATCAGTAGAGAATGTCCGTTTCTTCTCATTGCAAACTGTATTTGCCGCTTTATACTGCTGACCGAATTTTTGCGGTACTCCGTTAATCATCGGCAAGTTGTGATAATTGCTCTGCATGGTCCAGATAGTATAGCGGTCTTTACCGAACGTCTGTTTGGTATAGGTACCTACACCGGCATCAATAATCACGGGGATCGTATTCACATATAGAGAGAAGGTCCCTACATCATTGTGATTATGACTTTCGTTATTAAATCCGCCTTTAGCGGCAACGAACATACCATTCTTGTTCTTCATATAGCAGAACTCTGTTTCGGGATACCAGGTTACATCCGGCATATCGTGTTTCGGAGTTGCTTTTGCGAGTTCATTACAGCAAAGCAGAGACTGGAGCGAACGGAAAGCATCGTTGCCCATGGTGGCATATGGCTTTCTCCCATTCAGCAGGTAAGCGGCAAAATGCATCATTTCATCGCTGTTTACAGCTTTACCGAAACGATAAATTAACAAAGGATCACCCCCTCCTTGTGCCGATGCATCGGCAAAGTTCACTACCCAACCATTGCCCACGTATGAGCGGGACATATATTCTCCCATCCGGCGAATCATCGGTTCGTTGAACAGAGACAGTTTTCCACCTGTACCGTCGGAGAGTATCTGCAGATAGTCATAGAGTTTGCCGGCAGCATGTCCCCAGTAGGATGTACCTTCTTCACAGGCACCGTCGGACTTCACGAAATTGATAAATTTGTCGACTGATTGCATGGAGCGGTAAACGGCTTTTGCCAACTTGTCTTTATTGTTCTCCATCAGGAAGAAACATTGCAGGGCATTCGAGTTACACCAGGGATTCCAGTTGTTGATGATTTCCCCCGGTTTCCAGTTAAAAGCCATCCACCACATTTCATCGTCGTTCATATATGGATCGAGAATACGTTCTTTGATTGCCTTACGCATTTGTAAAGATACCACGGGATTGATTTTGTCGAATGGTTTGCGGAAGAAATAATGCACCCAAGCCATTAAAGCTCCATATCCGCCTGAACCGAGGTCAATAATCTGTTCGCGAAAATCGGGCAGTGAACGTTTGCTGCTCTGGCGAGGTAAGTGTGCGGATAAAACCCATGAATTCATTTCACAGCTCATATATGCTCCGTTCAGTAGTTGGTCGATGAAGCGTCCTTTTCCTTCAGCCAGTTCGGCGAGCATCAAGGTGTTGAGTGCCTGACGGTTGGCGTCATAAGGAACTTCCATCACTTTCCGGTTACCGCTACGTTCGTACTCCAAATAAGCAGTGGCAGGTATCAGTTGCCATTTATAGTCGAGGAGTTTTTCACCGGCTTCGATGAGGCGCTGTTTGTTAGGTCCCATCAACGAGTCCCAAGCGGCGCGATCTGTATAAGCAGGGTAAGGCACCCAAGCTTGTTTCATTACCAACACGTTTTTCAACGTAGTTTCGTCTGCCGCTTTCTGCAGCATATTGCGTTCGGTATATGCGTTTGCCTTGAAAGAAAGACTTCCCAAAGCTGCTACCAGAAAAACACAAAGCAAATGTTTCATTCGAGTCATGGTATTTTCATTCATTTAAGTATTGCAAAGATAGTGTATCTGATAAAAAATGAGGTGAGCAAATCATACGAACCTAATGACAAAAAAGTACATACTTCAAAATTTGTACTCATAATTGCTTCATTTTAAGCTTTTAGGTTATAGAATAATCGATTTCACTCATTGTATATTATTTAATCATTATATTTTTGCATAAAGTTTCAACATCAGAGTGTGGAATAAGGCCGATTACTCATTGATCATGTAGATCGTTAGATATGTTCCGTCCCCACACTTTTACATCAGAAACCGGATAGTTCAATGGGCTTTGACCCCGCATTTGCAATGATGGCTCAAGATGTATAGATGTTTAATATAAAATATTAAGACCATGACTTACGTTGGAATTGATGTCAGCAAAGCGACTTTCGTAGTTGCTTATTCTTCTGCTAAAGGTAGTAGGACAAACTCTTTCAAGAATACTATCAAAGGCATTCATGAGTTTATCCAAACCATTTCCGTAGCAGAACATCACTGTGTGTTGGAAGCAACCGGTAATTATAGTTCCTTACTAGTTTACCTGCTTTCAGAAGCGGGTATAGCTGTTAGTCTTGAGAATCCTCTAAAGATTAAAAACTTTGCCCGTGTTATGCTCTCCGTCACCAAGACTGATAAAATAGACGCTCGCTTAATCGCCATGTACGGTGAGAAGATGCAGCCGGCACCTTACAAGTTGCGTAGTGACACTATTCTTGTCTTAAAGCAAAAGCGGACGGTCATACGTCAGCTTAAGAAACAGTTCGTAGCAACTAGGAACTTGAAAGGTTCCATGGAAGCACTCCCATTCTTTGACCCTAAATGCAAGAAAACAATTGAAAAGACAATCACCTTTCTTGAAAAACAAATCAAAGAATTGGAAGAAGAATTGGCTTCTCTGGCGCAAAGTGAATACAAGAAACAGATGGATTTGCTTACTTCAATCAAAGGTATTGGTGTTACGCTGGCAGCCGCGTTAATCATGGCTACGGGAGGCTTCACCTACTTTGATAATGCCAAACAACTCACCCGATACTTGGGCTTGTCACCTACTTACCAACAATCCGGTACGTCAGTCAATGTCAAAGGTCACATCAATCGTAACGGTGATTCTTCCTTGCGGAGCCAACTTTATGTGGCGGCTTTTGCATCTCTGCGATGTAATGTCGAATGCAAGGCGTGTTTTGATCGGTTACGATCTAAAGGCAAACCAGGAAAGGTAGCGCTTATTGCAGTCGCTAACAAGCTTGTAAGGCAAGCCTTTGCTATTGTCACTCAAGAAAAGCTCTATGTCGATGGGTTCAAGTCCGCAAAGCCATAAAGCTCCTGCGGAGGGAACGCCATGCGGCAAGGGGCTGAGCAGTCAGCCCCGACGAGCTTTCCATGTACGATAACTGCATAACTATGCTAATTATCGTTAACCATATTCAGTTTTCTTATTATAGTTCATATTTAAACAGAGATTTCTTCTCAAAATACAGAGATTCCGTTCCAAGAAAACAGAGGTGCAATTTTAGCTAAACAGCGGCTCTGTCTTCCTTAAACAGAGCCGCTGTTTAGTCCAAATAAAGGCTCTATTTTGACATCCTGTTCTCTTCCCGTTTTTCATACCTTAATCCCAATCGCTAAATTCAAAACTCAACTGTTCCCAAACACCGTGTTGCTCATCGGCTTCTTCTTTCGGATTGGAGACAGAAAGCCCGATGAGACGGATTGGATGTTGTTCATATTCCACACTTTTAAGCAGTTCCTTGGCAAGCGGGAGTACCCGGTCTAAGGTAGTCAGTTCCTGCGATTGAGTAAGGCTTCGGGTGATCTGGCTAAAATCATGAAACTTAATTTTCAAGGTAAGCGTGTTTCCTTTGAAGTCTTTTCGCTGGAGACGTTCAATCAGTTCTACTGCAACGTGATATAATTCGATTATGACCGATGAACGGGCCGAAATGTCCCGTTCCAATGTACGTTCACAGCCGATAGATTTACGAATACGAATTGCTTCGACAGGGCGTTCGTCAATGCCTCGCGAACATTCATAATACAGCGTACCTGCTTTTCCAAAATGACCAGTCAGCATTTCAAGAGAACATTTCCGTAGTTGAAGTCCGTTGTGGATACCCAGCAAATGCATCTTCCTGGCAGTCACAGGTCCCACTCCCCAGAAAGATTCAATAGGAAGACAGGCGATAAAATCAAGAGCTTGTTCCGGGTGAATAGTACATAAGCCGTCCGGTTTGCGATAGTCCGAAGCTATTTTAGCTAAAAATTTATTATAAGATACTCCGGCAGAGGCAACAAGGTTGAGTTGCTCGCGAATCTTCAACTTTATTTCCTTGGCTATATCCACAGCCAGGGAAATATCTTTCTTGTTTTCAGTAACATCCAGAAAAGCCTCATCCAAAGACAGAGGTTCGATGAGGTCTGTATATTCGTGGAAAATCTCATGTATCTGACGGGAAACGGATTTATAAACATCCATCCTGCCGGGTACAAAGATGAGTTGGGGACAAAGGCGTTTCGCCTTTTGGGAGGACATGGCCGAACGGACACCATAACGCCGGGCTTCATAGCTGGCAGCAGCCACAACTCCCCTCTCTTCAGCATGACCTACTGCCAAAGGTTTGCCACTAAGTTCAGGATTATCACGCTGTTCTACAGAGGCATAGAAGGCATCCATGTCGATATGTATAATCTTTCTCTGCGTCATTCTTTAGGATTAGCAGAGCAAACTTACTACAAATTCCCGAATAATTCCCGCTTATCGGCTCAAGAAATAATACGCTTATGTTTTTTATAGATATAAATCAAAAAACATTTAATATCCTGTTTAATCTACTTCTTATAATGTTATATTTGCATATCGTCTATGAAAAGCATAGACATATCTGATAAGTTTATGCCACCATAGAATCATTTAAGATTATGAAAAACATACTTTTTGGCTTATTAATATCTTGCAGTGTTCCCATATTCGCTCAAAATGGAATCACCTTTAAAGTTGAAAAGCTTTCAAAGCCTGAAGAATTACTCCATTTGAATTCCCAAGACGACATTTATAAAAGTCTTATATTATCGTACATGAACATAGAGCCTTATGAAATAAAAAAGAAGCATATCGAAATTCCTTATCATATCATTGCAAAGAGCCAATCTCCTGACAGTCTGGTATCTTTTGGTCCTAATTCTTTTTTCAACGGTATGTATCAGGCTTATGCAGATCACAGACCATTTGTTCTGTCCCCAGACATGATTTGGCTACTAATCAGCCAGGGATTTGCCCGGCATATAAATGCCAATCAGGAATCGATGAGAAATGATCTCGTTGACTTCTCCGGCAAACTGTCCTTAATTGTAAGAGCGGACAAGAAACTGGAAGACCCTACTTTTTCATGGGAAGAGATCTTTCCCCAATTCACAAAACAAATATCAGAACACGTCGGTAACCATCTGACTGAGTTGCTTACCTGTAATTTTTCAACAACCACCTCCTTAGAGAAAGTTGCTTCTGAAATAACAATCATGGAAGCTGTGAAGCCATACTTTGAGTTTATAATCATACGCATTGTCTGTGGAATACCTGAAATAACCCTCGAAGGAACTCCGGAGGACTGGGAGAAAGTTCTACAGAAAGCCAGAAGCCTGAAAGAATATAAACTTGAATGGTGGATTTCCGAACTGGAACCTCTTCTGGAAGAATTTGTCAAAGCCTCCAAAGGCCAGGTGGACAAAAGCTTCTGGCGCAATATGTTCAAATATCATTCACAGAAGCAATACGGCGCTCCGAATATTATTGATGGATGGATTGTTAAATTTTTCCCTTATGACAAGGAAGGAAGAAGAAATAACCTGAAACAACTTGAAGGCAGAAATTGTCTCCCCGATGAAATAGTGAAGGTAGATGTAAAGTATCAGGAAGTATATACTGATGCCGTCAAAGAGACTCCATTAGAATTTTGGGCAGGTTTCATCGGACTGGAGCAAAATAGTAAGAATTTTGCTCTGCGACCACAAATTGGTTGGATGGTCAGAAAGAAAGACGTTAACAATGACGGATTAAAAAACAAGTTGAGTGCTGATGCCCAAAATGACGGCTGGGGCAGTGGGATTAACATTAGGGTAAAGGAGTTTCCTACTGTCTTGTTAGAACTGAAGGAGATAAAAAGGTTGGATATCCAGTTTATCGATAAGATCGATATACCGGATGAAATATCAAAGATAAAAATTGAATCGTTGACCCTATATGGAAAGATAACCAAAGAGGGAATAGAGCGCATTAAAAAGCTATTGCCCGATACGGATATAAAAATAAATGGCTCGCGAGGTGGAATAAATTCATTGATAGCCCCATAAAAAAAGAACACTCAATGTTACTATTGCAACGTTGAGTGTTCTCTTTATAGATACTAATGATTAGTATAAAGTGGACCTGGAGGGAATCGAACCCTCGTCCAAACGAGGAAATCATAAGCTTTCTACATGCTTATCTTTGCCTAAGTTTTTCGTGCAGGAGCAGAACCAAAGCCATCAATTCCTGCCTTATCCTTTAAAGTTTCATCAGAAGCGCAAGGCCACTTCTGACTATCCCCGATGTAACTGCACCACTGAACCGGAATGCTTCGGAGCAACAGCTTCCGAGTGATGTCTCGTCCTGGCACCTGGTGCCTGGATTAAGCTAATCTACTATGATTCGATTAAGCAGCAAGAGCGTAATTAGTTTCGCCAGATAAAATTTTGATAACTGATATTTAAGTGGAAATTACCGACCCACTGCATGCTTACCTACCATTTCTGCCCGCTGTCAAATCCAGTCAAGCCCAAATTCTTATTCGTACAGAATAGCGATTATTTAGAACGCTTTCCAAGGGTGCAAAGATAGGAAATGTTTTCTAAATTACGAGAAGACGTTAGCAAATATTATATCAAAGCATTATCTTTACGGAGCTATTTTATACTTAAAATGAAAAGGCATCATGAAGAACCAACCAATAACATGCTATTTATGAAGAAGACATTTTTATCTAAAACATTTATATTCAACTCATTCGCTGCTGTTTGTATATTAGGAATCAGTATCAGTAGCTGCACATCTAAAAAAAAGACTCATATGGAAACAACCGGTACTACGGAAAATGAATTAACGATGTTAGTAGGTACTTACACTTCAGGAACCAGTAAGGGTATCTATAGCTTCCGCTTTAATGAAAAAGACGGAATTGCTGTCCCGTTGAGTGAAGTAGAAATAGAGAATCCTTCTTATCTCGTTCCATCCGCTGACGGAAAATTCGTTTATGCAGTCAGTGAATTTAATGATGAGCGGGCTGCTGCCAATGCATTGGCTTTCGATAAAGAGAAAGGCACTTTCCAACTATTAAATTCACAGAAAACCGGAGGCGAAGACCCTTGCTATATTATCACTAATGGTAAGAATGTGGTGACTGCCAATTACAGTGGAGGCAGTATTTCTGTTTTTCCTATTGCTAAGGATGGTTCTCTCCTTCCTGCTTCCAATATCCTGAAGTTTGAAGGTTCGGGAGTAGACAAGGAACGGCAGGAAAAATCTCATTTGCACTGTATACGTATTACTCCCGATGGAAAATACCTGTTTGCTGATAATTTAGGAACAGACCAAATACATAAATATGTCATCAACCCGGATGCAGATATTACCAACCAAGAGAACTTCCTTAAAGAAGGACAACCAGCGGCCTACAAAGTAAAAGCCGGTTCAGGCCCTCGCCATCTGACATTTGCCCCAAACGGTAACTATGCTTATCTGATAAATGAGTTGTCGGGCACAGTCATTGCTTTTGAATATAAAGACGGAAACCTGAAAGAGATTCAAACGATAGCTGCTGATACTGTGGGAGCTAAAGGAAGTGCAGACATTCATATCAGCCCGGATGGAAAATTCTTATATGCCAGTAATCGCTTGAAAGCAGATGGCATCGCTATCTTCCAGATTCATCCGGATAACGGAATGTTGACGAAAACAGGCTATCAACTTACAGGGATTCATCCGCGTAATTTCATCATCACGCCTAACGGTAAATATCTGTTAGTCGCTTGCAGGGATAGCAATGTGATACAAATTTATGAAAGAGATGCAGATACGGGATTGCTAACGGACGTGCACCGGGATATTAAAATAGACAAACCGGTTTGCATACGGTTTGTTCCATAATAATTTACTTCTTATTCTGCGCAACCCGACTATCAGGAATGTGAGTCTTCACAACGATTTTACCCCCATTCTTGGTACACTTGATACATTCTTTCCGCAATGTTCTCTCTTTCAGGTTGAAAATCAGATTCGGATTGAAGTGCTCTCCGTTGATACGGGTTTCGAAATGCACATGTTCGGTAGTGGCACGGCCAGTACGTCCGGTTAGTGCGATAGGCTGTCCGGCTTTTACGATATCACCGCTTTTAACCAGATTCTTGAAGTTGTGGCTATAAAGAGTTTCCAATCCGTTAGCGTGACGGATGACGAGTAGATTCCCGTAGGCATAATATGGTTTCGACATACGTACCACTCCATCAAAAGCAGCACGAATCGTATCTTTTGCACAAGTTTTAATGTCTGTTCCCGAATGCCCTCCACGAGTTCCATAGGCGGAGATTACTTTTCCTCCGGGTAATGGAAAAGCATATTCGTGGTCTTTCAAGGAGTCCAAATGCAGATAGATGTGATTCCCTTTAGCAAATAGTCCGGGAGTAGCTACCCGGACATCGCTCACTTCCCGGGCAGAGAATGAAGGTTTATTCTGTCCGTTGACAGCCAGTGGCAATAATAAAACAGTCAGTAAGATAAGTATGTTTTTCATGTGTTTTTTCTTTTTCAAGCCGGAAAAAGGAGCCTCATTATTCAAAGAACATGATTTCGCCTCCATCCGATTCTGCATAGTTTCTTAATAAAGTCTGAATCATTTCAGCAGCTTCTTTCAAGCCTTCTTTCCCGTTATAACCGTTGACTATCGCTAAAATATGAGTAGTTCCGAGATCCATTTTCGTACGTTCGTGATCGCTTGTCGGGGTTCCGATTCCTCCGAATGAATCGCGATATACGGGTAATCCTTCAATATTCAACACACCGCGCCCGATGCCTTCAAATGGTTCTCCAGCTTTACCGATACCGAGTTCAAGGTGTGTACCTTGTATTTTATCCGCATCAAAGCCACCGATAGAATGTCCCGTACGAAGAGACACGAGGTTAATCAGGTCTACCAACGTATCAATCTGATATAAAGGGATTCCGCGCATCAGGCGGCGACGCAAAGCTTCGGCTGACGGACGATAACGTCCGGGGTCTTTGCCACAACGTTTATAAGCCTCACGGGTAGCAAAGATAACAGGTTGATGTTTGATGTCTTCCATCTGTGTTGTGGAAGTCAGTTGTTCGGTGAAAGCATTGATTTCGCGCCAAAGACCTTCGCTGTAAGCAGTATTCTTCACTGCAGCATACACGGCGGCTCCGGCGAAAACCGGGCATGCGTCTTTTATTTCTTTAGATACTTTTATTTCAAACATAACTTATCATAAACTAATCATCAGTGCTATACGGTTATAGGTACTGATTATTACTTTCTAATCATTATTCCCGACAAGATACGGCCGGAGTCTATCCCCAGTCTACGTGCAGAGAAGAATTCATCATGATGAATATAGGTACAGATGCCAGCTACTTCTATCTGTTCTGCAGGCACTCCGGCATTCAGTAATTCAATCCGGTTTGCTTCCCACAGGTCGATATGATACTTTCCGGTTTTCCTCTTTTTAACAGAAATAAGGGACATATCGAAACCACTTTCTTTAAAAGCTTCGTAGACCTCATCGCCTACTTCAAATGATTCGAGCGAAATACTCGGTCCGATGCAAGCTACCACATCTTCGCCTTGCGTTCCGAACATCTCATTCATGTGTTCGAGTACATTGCTGACAATATGCTCCACCGTTCCTTTCCATCCGGCATGAATGGCAGCTACCACTTGCAACTTCTTGTCATACAACAATACGGGTACGCAATCCGCAGTCGTGACGCAAACGCAATACCCCGGTATATTGGTAATTAAAGCATCGGCACCTCTCAAAACATCCTGCCTCATTCCTTCCGGAGCATCAAAGTACCATTTATCAATCACTATGCTCACGGCACCGTGTCGCTGCTCTGCAAAGAATAATTCTTGTATTTCCCACTTCATCAATTGAAGCAACCGATGCCGGTTACGGACAAGATTCATACACGTGTCATTCGTATAAGGCGAGCAGTTGAAAGAGGCATAAGTCCCGGTACTAACACCTCCGTGACGTGTAGTTACGAAATGAGCTACTCCGGGATATGACATGAGTGACTTATATCCCTTCAACTCTTTATTTTTTGTAAGTGAAATCATTTTTCTTCCCAATCTTCTTCCTCATATTCATAGTCGATATCATCGTCGTCATCATCAACATTGTCATCATATTCATAAACGATGTCTTCATCTTCGCCCATGTCTTTGAGCTCCTGTTGCAGACGGGTCACGTCCTTCGGACGGTGAACGATGTTCTCTATCTTATTACTTTCCTTATTCAGTTCTTCCCAAAGAATGTTTTTCAACACCGAGATACCCAAACCGGAAACAGAAGATATGAATACGTGGGGAATGCCTTCCGGCAATGTAGGTTCTATTTCGTCCATCAATTCCTGATCGAGCATATCGCTCTTGGTGACAGCCAACACACGTTGCTTGTCCAACATTTCAGGATTGAAAGTACGCAGTTCGTTCAGCAAGACTTCGTATTCCTTACGAATGTCGTCACTGTCTGCCGGAACCATAAACAGCAGTAATGAATTGCGCTCGATATGACGCAGGAAACGCAGTCCCAAGCCTTTACCCTGACTGGCTCCCTCGATAATACCCGGTATGTCCGCCATTACGAAAGACTTTCCACCATGATAGGAAACGATACCCAGATTGGGTTCGAGCGTAGTAAACGGGTAATCAGCAATTTTCGGTTTGGCAGCCGAAATAGAAGAAAGCAAAGTTGACTTACCCGCATTCGGGAAACCTACCAGACCAACATCGGCAAGCAGTTTCAGCTCCATGATAACGGTCATTTCCTGCATCGGTTCTCCCGGCTGCGCAAAACGCGGAGCCTGACGGGTTGCCGTCTTGAAATGCCAGTTACCCTGACCACCGCGACCGCCTTTGAGCAAGATCACTTCCTGTCCGTCTTCTGTTACGTCACAAAGATATTCCCCGGTTTCGGCATTATAAACGACCGTTCCGCAGGGCACTTCTATTACTTTATCCGCACCGTCTTTTCCGAAACTACGTCCTTTGCTCCCCGATTCACCATGACCGGCCATTGCATGACGGTCATACTTCAAGTGCAGCAATGTCCAGTAATTACGGTTACCGCGCAAGATGATATGACCTCCTCTTCCACCATCGCCCCCATCGGGACCTCCGTTAGGACAATATTTCTCGCGCCTCATGTGCGTAGAGCCTCTTCCGCCCTTACCCGAGCGACAGTATATCTTTACGTAATCAACAAAATTCGATTCAGCCATATTCTTTTTAAGTAGTTAAAGTAGTCAGTAGTTAGAGTAGTTAAGTAGAATACTCCGGCTACTGACTGACTTATTCATTTATAATAGTGTATTGATAATTAGTAAGATTACTAAATTACAATTTATCTACTGCTTCGCAGATTTCAGCAAAGATACCTTCCATAGTACCCAAGCCGTTGATGTGTTGGTATTTCTTTTCATTCTTGTACCAGTCGATCAGTGGGGCAGTCTGTGAATGATATACGTGCAGACGTTTTTTGATGGTCTCTTCATTATCATCAGCACGACCGGAATCCTTACCACGTTTAATCAGACGTACCATCAGTTCTTCTTCCGGAACATCCAGGTCAACCATTACAGAAACATCCTGTCCTCTTTCTGCCAACATTTTCTTTAATGCTTCAGCTTGTGCAATTGTTCTTGGGAAACCGTCGAAAATTACACCTTTGCTATCTTTGAAGCTGTCGAATACGCTTGCCAGAATATCAATCATTAATTCATCAGGAATCAATTGACCTTGGTCGATGTAACCTTTAGCAGTTTTACCCAATTCTGTGCCATTCTTGATTTCAGCACGCAATACATCTCCTGTTGAGATGTGATTGATTCCATACTTTTCTACAATACGTTCGCTCTGTGTTCCTTTTCCTGAACCCGGAGCACCGAAAATTACGATGTTCAACATTTTGTTATTTACAATTTAACGATTTACTATTTACCATTAAAACTGGTACCTATTTAATATTAACTGTTTAATCTACTACTGTATAAATATCGGGATAGTTACGTCCGAAACCATCATAATCCAATCCGTAACCAACGATAAAGTCGTTCGGGATTTCCATTGCTACATATTCGATGTTCAGATTGACCTTGAGCTTTTCAGGCTTCACAAGCAGAGAAGCAATATAAATTGCTTCAGGGTTGCGTGTACCCAGTGTATCCAACAGGCGTTGCATGGTCAGCCCGGTATCCACAATATCTTCCACAATAACTACTGTGCGTCCGGCAATGTCTTCATTCAGTCCGATCACTTCCTTAATCACTCCCGAGGAAGTCACTCCCTGATAAGAAGCCAGTTTCACAAACGAAATCTCGCAAGGGATGGTGATATGCTTCAACAAGTCGGCGGTAAACATAAATGAACCGTTCAACACACTAAGGAAGAGCGGATTCTTACCTGCCAAGTCGCGGTTGATTTCGTTCGCTACGCGAATCACTTCTTTCTGAATATCCTGTTCCTTAATAGAAACAGTGAACTGTTTGTCTTTTATCTGAATGGTATCCATAACCGGTAATTTAAAAAATAACCTTGCAAAAATACGATTTTTTATTCTACCCCGTGCATCATCTTCTGTAATTTCTTCGAGAGAAGGAACAGAATCAATGAAGCAACGCCGGACATGACAACGAATACCATAAAGAAATCGTACATGGTAGCAATCTGATAACCAAAGATTGATTTCACTTTTCCGGCTTCCGGATAAAGTCCGCTCAGCATGCCTGCAAATTTATTGGCTGTGGCAGTAGACAGATACCAGATTCCCATCATCAAAGAGGCGAAGCGTAGCGGACTCAACTTATTTACCATTGAAAGTCCGATAGGTGACAAGGCTATTTCACCCATTGTATGAATAAAGTAAAGTCCTGTCAGCCAAATCATACTTACCTTCACTCCGGGGATGGCATCTTTCACTCCGAAACAGATGAAAAGATAACCTAAAGAAAGAAGTAGCAAGCCAATCGCTTGTTTGGTAGGAGAAGCAGGTTCCATCTTTCGTTTGTTAAGGAAGCTCCACACACCCGGCATTATATATGCCAGAACAACAACAAACAGAGGATTGAAGGATTGAAACCACGAAGCCGGCATTTCCCAACCTAAAATATCGCGGTTGGTCTGTTCGGAGGCAAAAAGGGTTAAAGAGGCTCCTGCCTGTTCGTAAGCCGCCCAGAAGAAAATGACAAAGAAAGCTACTATATAGATAACAAAAATACGGCTACGTTCGATCTTAGTTAATGATCCGTCCAGCAGGATGAGGACAGGGAAAACAATGCAGGCGGTAAAAATACCGATGCTCACCCAATCACCCTCAAAAGCATAATTAAAGAAGGCTATTAAAGCAACTGTAAGAATAGTGATTACAAAGGTATTACGTATCTTGGTACGCTTATCCATCTTCGGGTGTGAGATATGCTCGGCTATCTCCTCTTTCTTTTCACGTTTGGCATCGGGAATAATACCGATTGGTTCTCCGGAGGGAGAGAAAAGATATTTATTCTTTTGAGTTTCAAAAAGTACAACGGTGAACAGTGTCATGATTCCGGCTGCAAGAAATCCCCATTTAAAGTCGTGCGGATCACCGGTATCACCCAGATAACCACAAATCAAAGGGGCGGCAAAGGAACCGACATTCACTCCCATATAGAAAATGGTATATGCAGCATCCAGCCGTCTGTCTCCCGGTTCGTAGAGTTGCCCCACGAGAGAAGAAACGGTAGGTTTGAAACAACCATTTCCCAAGATCAGGAATCCGAGTCCGCCATACATCATCCAGTGAGCAAGTTCCGTATTATCCAAAGTAGAGGCACTCATGAACATCAGGAATTGTCCGACTGCCATCATCACTGCTCCCCAAAACACAGAGCGACGGATTCCCCAATATTTATCAGCAATGTATCCGCCAATCAAAGGAGTTAAATAGACTAATCCGGTATAGCTACCGTAAATGGATGCTGCCGCTTCTTTGTCAAACAATAATGCCTGCGTCAGGAAAAGAATAAAGATCGCGCGCATACCGTAGTAACTGAAACGCTCTGCCGTGCTTGTCGCGAAAATCAGATAAAGACCTTTCGGATGCCCTTTCAATGCACTCATAAATTTATGTGTTTAGTAGTTTATGGGGTGCAAAGGTACGAAAAATAGATTAAATGCTTTTAAAAAAGAAAGTTCTTATCAAACAGGAATACAGGGGGAATAATAAAAATGAGCATAAAAAATCCTACCGGTCCACTTCATTATTTTTTTAGCTGTATAAATAACAAAATGGAGATCCATCTTACATGCAGGTTACTTACCACTTTAGCCAAAAGTAAATTCGACATTTTCGACACTGGCAAAAAGCATTCCTTCCCTCTTCCTCAAAAAGACTTTGCTTTCTCTAGCCAGCCAACCAATAGCAAGAGCTACGTCTTCGAACGTCAAACCTAATTCACGGCACAAATCGAACATGGAAAGTTCACCTTTTTCATTTAAGATGCGCCATACTTTCCCGGCATTCAAGCCAATCTTTGTCTTTTCCATCATGCAAACTTTAAAAGATTAAACAATCTATTATTTATGCGAATCAGCAGTTGATAAACATCAGCCTTTTCGCTTGTTAAAATGTTATTAT
>OGPA01000599.1_pt1 | contig 36126 bp, 29 predicted proteins | sample 1552841 | NCBI WGS metagenome assembly OGPA01 (sample SAMEA2579916, study PRJEB22360) | human gut metagenome
CCTCATGGTTGATAAAGGCCTTTAGCTTTTACGCTATGCGGAAATTAGTACAACAAGCAAATTGTACAAAGAATAATCGGATTTTTAAAAAGGTGGTTCGTGAAATAACAGGGAAATATTTGTCGTATCCTTCCTTGGAGGAGTATCTTGAAGATGTGAAAAATAACAGCCATTATATTTTATTGCTGGCTTTATTACTGGGTGATCCGGAGATAAGAAAAAAGAAAACGTGGAATGCCCTGGCTAAATCGTTTTTCAATCATTACAGGGAGAAGATACTGGAGCATTGTGGCTATGATATCGGACCGTCCAATCTGGAACGTATCCGGGTGAAAGAATCGAAATTGTTTATCGAGTATATGTCGGGTATGTTTCGAAATGAGATGTTTGAGGAGTGTTCGTATGAGGAATTAGCCAGACTGATTAATCTGGTGTTCAATACCGGCTACGAACAATCCTACATTTGTAATCTGTTGAAAGCCGCGAATGAGGATTATCAGCAGATCCATGACGGAATCAGAATGGAAATAAAGCGGGAAGCCGCAGGGAGAGATGGATTTTTAAATAATTAATCGGTTGAAACATAGCTTGTTGGGTTGTGAGATATACGCTTAAAATAGTTTTTTTATTACGAAACCCGGTATTTATCTTTGTTTAAGCGTTGATATGCGATTTTATTTTTTGAAAAAATTGAAGAATTGCCTATTTATAAATTTCTTTCTAAAAGAAATACTTCTTACTATATTAAAGAGGAACCGTTGCCGGTCGAATAGAACCTGAATAGGAGGGAGACGAAAGGATATATAATTCAATGGCTTTTGCAAATAGAAAGCGTATAACAACGTAAATACTAACAAACATTAATATTTACGGTTATGAACAAAGATCATCAAGACTGTAACCAGGTGACGGATTTCCTGGGGAAAGCATTTATCAAAATGCCGCGTAAGTTATTAAACATGTCTATCCATCCACAGAAAAAAAAGCGTCGGTTGGCCCTTATGTATATGGCACTGATCACGTTGAGTTTCTTTCGGGATGGAATAGTGACGCTGGGAAAAAATAAACATGTTTGCCGCAGGGGAGAATATGTGGGTACTTATTGGGAACTGGCCCGTTTCACGGCTATCAGTCTCGGTTCGGTCGGTTATTACCTGAAGATACTTGAAATGGAAAAACTGATCGTGTTGAATGCAGTAAAGGGAGGTACCCGTATCGGAATTTGCAACTATGATCTTTTCTCCGGGAGTGAATCGGATAAGGACAGCGGACAGGCGGCTTTGACGGAAGAAGTCGGATATAAGATGGCCGCTGTAGAACGCACAATAGGAGGACGGAGCATGCAGGAACTGGATCGTGGGAAAGAAAGGGGGAACGTCGGATGAATACAGATAATACGGATACAGCAGGTATGACTGTTGCCGAACTGGAAAGTACACTGGTTTGTTGCCTGATGACTTCATTGGATGCTCCGATGCAGGTTTCTCCGATGTTAAGCAAGGAGATGTTTTCGGATAAATCGCTGGGATTTGTTTTCGGTGTGATCATGGACTTGTACGATCAGGGCGTGCAGCCGGATATGATGACGGTTGAAACCGAAATGCACGGGCAGGATGAGGCTCGCTGGAAAGAGCTGAAAGGGCTGTCGTTTCTGCTTCCGGCTATGCTGAATGTGCGCAATGCGGAGAATGTAATACATTATGCCGAAGAGGTGAAACGGCAATATAAATTACGCTGCCTGATACAGTTGTTCGTGACGTTGAATTTTAGTTCCGCGAAATTCGATGCCGATCCCGACAAGCTGATTGCGGAAGCGGAACAGTCGTTGCAGGAACTTCGGCGCGACACGGCCGGGGGAAAAGTGATGCGTACGGTAGGAGAATTGGCGGAAGAAGCTTTGCAATGGCATACCAGGCGTGCCGGGGTTTCGGAGGATGTGAGCCGTTTATTGACCGGGATAGAGGAACTTGACTATGTAACGGGTGGTTTACACAGGGGCGAAATTATTATTCTGGGTGGTCGTCCGAGTGACGGGAAGACTGCGGTGGCACTTCATATAGCCGTCAATGCGGCGAAGGATGGGAAACATGTCTGTTTGTTCAGCCTCGAAATGTCGGATTTGCAGATGCTGAACCGTATCCTGGCCGGTATGACGGATGTGGATCCGGATCATTTGCGGATCAGCGGACTGACCGGTAGGGAGCTGGAGCAATTGAAAGAAGCGAGCCGCAAGCTGGAACATCTTCCTCTCTATATGGATTATACGCCTTGTAACGCCGTCAGCGATATACGTGCCAAAGTGATGCTGAAAAGCAAACAAGGGGAGTGTGATCTGGTGGTAATCGATTATTTGCACCTGTTGTCGTCTGTCCGTCAGAAGAATGAAACGCAGGATCAGGTCGTGGGGCGCAATGTAGTTGCCCTGAAACAGCTGGCCCTGGAGGCCGATTGTCCGGTACTGCTTGTTTCGCAGATGAACCGGGCCTGTGACACACGTGCCGACAGGGCGCATATTCCGGTGATGAGCGACCTGAGGGATTCGGGTACGATCGAGCAGGTGGCGGATTGTGTCGCTTTTGTTTACCGTCCCGAGAAGCATGGCATTACGAAAGATGAACGGACGGGTGAAAGCCTCGTAGGAGTGGGCAAACTCTATATTGTGAAGAACAGGAACGGAGCGACCGGCATTGCACGGTTCCGTTATAATCCTTCATATACAAAAATCACGAACTATCGTAATACCGCAACATCATGACACATCAGGAAATAAACGATATAAAACAGTCGGCTCCACAGATCGAAGAGGTCATCGGACGGTATGTGCAGCTGACACGGAAGGGCAAAAGCCTGCTAGGGCTTTGTCCGTTCCATGAAGATCACCATCCTTCTTTGGCCGTCAATCCGGAGAAGCAATATTTTACCTGTTTTGCATGCGGGGAGAAAGGGGATGTGATCCATTTTTTACAGAAGATAGAAGGGGTATCGTTTGGGGAAGCGGTGAAGAAATTAAAAATTGAAAATGGAACATTGAAAATTAAATCCGAAGTCAAACCCGGAGTCAAATTGACAAACCCCGTTTGTGAAACAGAAAAATTTTCAATTTTCAATTCTCAATTTTCAATTGAAAAAAACCTTCAGTTTTTTTCGTCTCTCCTTCCTGCCGCTTCCGGGGACTCGGACCTGACTCCGACCTGGCTCGATTTTGGGGTAGGAACTTCACCGGCTATGGTTTCCGGGGAATGGAAAGCGATGCGTAACCGTCTGGTATTCCCGATACGGGATGAAGAAGGCATACTGGTAGGATTTGGGGCGCGTCGACTGACGGAGGTCCCTGGCTCTCCTAAATATATCAATTCGCCGACCAGTGAACTTTATCGTAAGAATGAGATCCTTTACGGATTGCATATCGCCCGCAAGGCAATCAGGGAAAAGCAATACGCCATATTGGTGGAAGGCTACAAAGACGTGCTGGCGATGCATGCAGCGGGATTCAGTAATACAGTGGCGCTTTGCGGTACGGCTTTATGCGACGGTCATATCGTGTTATTGAAGAAATATACATCACGGGTGCTGGTGATGCTGGATGCAGATACTGCCGGAAGAAAAGCTTCGGAAAAGGCCGTTTCCCTTCTTAGGATGCAGGGTATACGGGCTTACGGGATAGAATTGCCGGAGGGAGAAGATCCCGACTCGTTGTTCCGGCTTTGGGGAAAAGACCGGTTTACCGGTTATCTCCGGAAAAAAATTGTACAGGACTCGCCTTCGGAAGAGGCTTTGTTATTGGAGCGTATCCGGACAGGGATACAGAGGTTGTCCGGCATTACGGATACGACACAAAGGATGCAAGCACTTCATCGCCTGAATATCGGAATCGCTCACCTGACCGGTCTGTCGCGGAGGCAGAAACGTCCGGCCACTATGGACTGGAGGTGGGTATGAAACGGGAAGATGAAAAAGACAAGATAAAGCCTGTGGATGAAGAGGAAAGAAAGTGGAAGAACCGCACTTTTACCTGGATGGAACTGGGCGTGTTGTATAGTCCGACACTGACTCCCGCGGCTGCTTCCCGCCGGTTGAAAGCCTGGGTGATGGCGAATGGCGGTCTGATCCGTTGCCTGACAAAGGCCGGTTGGGACCGTACGCAACGTATTCTTACGCCACGCCAGGTAGGGTTTATTGTGGAGGTGCTGGGAGAACCTTAAAAGAATATGTCGATGATGAATATATCGATCCGGTTAAAAAAACTGATTCTATCTGCCTGTTTGCTGTTGATGGCAGCCGGCCTTCACGCTCAATATTCATTGGGAGTGACGGGGTTGTTGACAATCCCGACAGCGGACATGCAGGCAGACGGAACCTTTATGGGAGGGGCTGATTTTCTGCCTGAAGCAATGATGCCTTCCAACTGGGATTATAATACCGGAAATTATTTTGTGAATATAACTTTCCTGCCGTTCGTGGAAGTGGCCTATCGTTGCACATTGCTTCATGGGGAGTTCGAGAAGGGAAGTAAATGGAATCAGGATCGTTCCGTATCATTGCGTCTTCGTCCCTTGAAAGAGGGGAAATGGTGGCCGGCCATCGTGGTGGGATCGAATGACGCGTTTACCACCGGCGAATTGAATATGTTTAAGAGTGCCGCAGGCAACCGCTTTTTCTCGTCTGTATATGTTGTCGGGACAAAGCATCTGTTATTGGGCGGCCATGACCTGGGCTTTTCCCTGGGAGGGAATATCCCGTTTCGTAAAGATAGTTACCGGAAAGGTATTTTCGGTGGAGTCGGTTATAGTCCGGCTTTTTTGAGGCCTGTTACACTGATGGCCGAATATAATGCGGAAGCGGTTAGTATAGGGGCTGCCGCACAGCTTTTCAATTATTTCTCCTTACATGCTTTTTGTTACGATTTCAAGGCTGTCTCTGCGGGGATAAGGTACGAATTTAAATGGTGAAAATATATCATATACTTTGTTTACTTCTTCTGGGCAACCTGTTCTGTTGGAAAGGGAGTGCGACGGTGGAGGATAGACTTGTCAGTCTCGGTATGGAGAATGTAAAGGTTGTGGCACAGGCTGACGGGCTTTGTATCGCTTATGAAGACAATGTGTACCGGGGTACTTATCGCGGGTTGTTTGATGTGATCCGGACATTGCTGAATGATCCGGAGGTCGAAGGAGATATACGGTTGGTCGTATTGGAAGAGCGGATACCTCAGATTACCGTATCGTTAAGTCGGGAAGCCTTGGTCGCTTACCGGCAGAAAGAGGTATCGCCGGCAGCTGTGATGAAGGGGCTGACGATCAGTTACGATACGGATGAGGTGATGAAGATTTTGAAAGGGGCGAAAGCGGTGAACCGCTCGGCCGGAAAGATCGATCTGGTATTGTACCCGCAGGTCAAGCTGCAAAACTCCTGGATGGATAAGATATACGGAACGGTGTTGAATATCGCTCCGGCAGTGGAAATAGGACTTTGGAAAGGAGCCTCTTTTACCGGGCAGGTGATATTCCCGGTGTGGAATAACCAGGTGGGGGAGATGGATTATATTCGTGCAGGGATGCTGGTGATGCGCCAGGAGATCCGTTTACCGAAAAATGTATTTGCCACCTTGAGTGTGGGCAATTTTAACCAGAACCGGATCGGTGTGGACCTGGATATTTTGTATCGAACCAATTCGGATCGCTGGGCTTTCGGGTTGACCGGAGGACTGACCGGTTCGTCTACATTCTACGGCGGCAAATGGGAGGTGACACAATGGAAAAAGGTCAGCGGGGCTGCTTTGATCCGTTATAACGAACCCTATTATAATCTGCAATTCGACTTATCGGCCCACCGCTATATCTATGGCGATTATGGGGTGCGTGGGGATTGTAGCCGCCATTTCGGGGAGGTGACGGTTGGTTTGTTTGCCATGTATTCAGGTGGGGAGGCGAACGGCGGTTTCCATTTTGCTATTCCCCTGCCACGTAAAAAACGCAGTAAACATAAGGCTGTGCGGGTACGATTGCCGGAATATTTCGACTGGCAGTATGAAGCACAGTCCGGCCCCTGGTATACTTCACGGAAGCTGGGACGCTCTTACAAAACACGTCCGGATGAAAACAGGAGCCGGGGGTATTACAATCCTGATTTTATAAAAGATAACCTGGTCGATTTGGCTGAACGGTCAAAATAGTATCATAATAATTATAAACAAAAAAGAAGACAAAATGAGAACGAACAAGTATTTGGTTGTCAGCATGGCTATGTCTCTTGCTGTGACAATTGGTGTAGGATTTAGTTCCTGTAAGAAAGATGAACCGACTCCTGTCATTGTGGAAAATCCGCTGGATGCGGAGGTCTATTATATTGCCGGGACAGTGACGTCGGAGAGCAATGCTCTCGAGGGGGTAAAAGTCAGTGCTTCGAATGCTGAAGCGACAACGGCTGCGGATGGTACATTCCAGTTGGAAATGAAATCGAAAGACGACTGTGTCGTTACTTTCGAAAAGAGTGGCTACGTGACAGTGACGGCGGAAGTCGGTTTCCCGGCGGATGCTAAAAAACAAAGTATCGTATTGCTGTCACAGGAACTGGAGACAAAAAATCAGCCGGTGACGATTTCCCCCGATGCAGAACAGACAGTGATAGAAATAAAGCAGAAGATGATCGAGTTGACTTTTCCGGCAGGTGCGGTCAAATCGGCAACAGATGTAACGGTGACTGCTTATAAAGAGGGGGCTAAAAAGACCCAGGCAGGTACGGTACGTGCCAGTCTTTCTACTGTAAACTGTGAACCCGACGGGCAGATATTTGAGAAACCGGTTGAATTGCGGATGAAAAACCCGGCAGGCAAGGGTGTCTATTTTGCCGATGTAAAACATTATGTGGAAAAGAATGGCGTGTGGAGTGAGACAGGAGCAGCAGATTATGACGGCAACGGATATTATGTGACTTCCATCGACGGATTTTCAAATCACTCGTTCGGTGTGCCCTGCTCGTCACAGAAAGGAACTTCCAAGACTGAAAATCTGAAATCGATTGTGATTGACAACCTGGGGAAAATGGATTCGCAGGAACAGACGATCGATGTAACATCGCATTTTGGATGGAAAATAGACGGAACGACAAGCGATTTGTTAAAGAAGCAGTTGGCTGGTTTGAGCGATAGCGATATTACTGCTTTATCCGGTGCTGTCGAACTGACTCTGGCATCGTTGGTAGGGGGAGCTCCGAGTGTCGGCGAAATGACATTGAAGCGTGATGTCAGAATAAGCGGCGACATGAAAACGACTGTTTCTATCGTCGAACGGACAACGACAACCGTATTTGGTTTTCCGGTCGTATTCGGAGGGCAGACTGTGGCTTTGACTATTCCGGTTGTTAAATACGATGGGGTAGACCTGGTTATAACAACTGAAAAGGGAGCAAGTCATGGAACACATTCCGGTGGCTCTGGTGAATAAATAATCCGAAACAGAAGAGTATGAAGGTGAAATATGTAACTTATCTGGTAGTCTGCATGGCGGTGTTTTTATCCGCCTGCACGTCTACTAAGAAAATTATTTATCTGCAGGATGTCGTTCCTTTAAAACAGCAGGAGATCGAGCAGAAATATGAAGTGATTATCCACAGTGATGACCTGCTGGCTATTATGGTGAACAGCCGCGACCCGGAACTGGCCTTGCCATTCAATATGCCGATGATAACTTATCAGTTGGGCTCTACTAGTGGCGGTCAGCAACGTGTGTTAGGCTATCTGGTGGATACGAACGGCGATATAGATTTCCCGATTCTGGGGCAGATCCATGCGGAAGGGTTGACGCGTATGCAATTGACGGAGCTGATCAAGAACAAACTGATTGAAGGCGACCTGATCAAGGACCCGATCGTGACGGTGCAGTTCCTGAACTTTAAAATATCCGTGATGGGCGAAGTAGGCCGTCCGGGTAGCTTTACTATTTCCGGCGACCGTATCACCTTGTTGGAGGCGTTGAGTATGGCGGGTGACCTGACCATATATGGACGTCGTGACAGGGTAGGGGTGATCCGTGAAAACAACGGAAAGCGTACGATCCTTTTCCATGACCTGCGGTCGGCAGATATATTTAACTCTCCTTGCTATTATTTGCAGCAAAACGATATTGTGTATGTGGAACCGAACAAGGCGAAGGCAGGTCAGAGCAGCATTAACCAGAATAACTCCATCGGTGTCTGGGTGTCTGTCATTTCATTGCTGACGACAATAGCGGTATTAATATTTAAATAATCGGAGAACCTAATGAATTCTGAACAAGAAACTACTTATTTGAGAGGGGAAGAAAACGAACTGAATTTGAAAGATCTTTTCCATATTGTTCTGATTAACTGGTATTGGTTCCTTTTATCCGTTCTGATTTGTTGCGGAGCGGGCTTCCTGTATCTGAAATGGGCGCCGAAAGTGTATACGCGTACGGCTTCGGTTCTGATAAAAGACAACAGCAAAGGAGGCGGTCTGAGTGAGTCGGCTGCTTTTGAAGAGTTGAACATGTTCAATGTCAAAAGCAATGTGGATAACGAAGTGTTGGTGTTCAAGTCGAGGCGGTTGATGAATAGCGTGGCCGAACGGCTGAACCTGGATATCGGTTATACGGTGAAGGACGGGTTGCGTACGGTTGAACTGTATACCCAGTCGCCCATTGCCGTGCAGTTTCCGGAAGCGGAGGCGACACAGGCTTTTTCGTTGAATGTGACACCTTTGACGGAGACGGAAGTGATGTTGTCGGATTTTTCAACGGACGAGACAAAAATGTTGAAGGTGGCGTTGAACGATACGGTGATTACATCTATCGGAAAGCTGGTGGTTACTCCGACTTTATATTATTCGGATAAATATTTCGGTAAGCCGGTGGCTGTTGTGAAAAAGAACAGGGTGGATGTCGCTTTGGGTTATAGTAATGCCCTTCAGGTTGCATTAGCCAGTAAAACGGCAACGATCATCAACCTGACCTTGCAGGATGTTTCTATTCCACGGGCAGAGGATGTATTGAATATGTTGATCGCTGTCTATAATGAAGATGCGATAAACGACAAGAACCAGGTGACGGTGAATACTTCCAATTTTATCAATGACCGTCTGATCATTATTGAAAAAGAATTAGGAAGTGTGGACGCCGATATCGAGACTTATAAGCGGGAAAACCAGTTGACCGACATCAGTTCCGAAACAGGGATGTATCTGCAGGAGAGCAGCCAATATAGCCAGGAAGGACTTGGCTTGGAGAATCAGGTGACTTTGGCTAAATATATCCGCGATTACCTGATAGACCCGCATAAAAGCTCGGACCTGATACCGGCTAATTCCGGTATTGCGGATGTGAATATCGAAGGTCAGATCAGCGAATATAACGGTCTATTATTGAAACGTGACAAACTGATCAGCAACAGCAGTAACAAGAATCCGGTGGTGATGGACCTGAACAATTCGTTGGTTGCGATGAAGCAGACTATTATCCGGGCTATCGATAACCTGATTGTCGGACTGAATATCAAAATAAAGAATATCAAGGAGCGGGAGGCACAGACCAGCCGCCGTATTTCGGCCGTACCGACGCAACAGAAATATGTGTTGTCGGTTGAGCGTCAGCAGAAAATTAAGGAAGAGTTGTATCTCTACCTATTGAATAAGAGGGAAGAGAATGCTTTGTCGCAGGCAATTACCGAAAGTAATGCCCGTGTCATCGATGCGGCTCAGGGGAGCAGAAACCCGGTAGCACCAAAATCGATGATGATTCTATTGGCGGCTGTGGTGCTTGGACTGGCTATCCCGTCGGGGATTATTTGGTTGCAGGTGGTTATGAACACGACTGTACGTACACGCAAGGATATAGAAGATGCCGTATCGATCCCGTTCCTGGGAGAGATACCTTTACGTGACAAGAAGAATAAAGATGAAATAGTCGTGCGTGAAAACGGGCGTGACAGTATTTCGGAAGCATTCCGTATTGTACGTACGAATATGGATTTCATGCGTGTGAAAGCGAAGGATATGAAAGTGGTGATGTTCACTTCTTTCAACCCGAATGCCGGTAAGACATTTGTGTCGATGAACCTGGCCATGAGCTTCGCCTTAACCAGTAAGAAGGTGATACTGGTCGATCTCGATATTCGTAAGGGTACCCTTAGCAGCCATGTTAGTAACGTTACTAACATGGGGATAACTAATTATTTATCCGGGAAAGTGGATAATATCGATTCTATCATTGGAAAAGGAGAACTAGCGGAAAACCTGGATATCATTCATACCGGGCCTGTACCTCCTAATCCGTCCGAACTATTGTTGAGCACTCGTTTGGAAACCCTGGTCGAAGAGTTGAAGAAGCGGTATGATTACATTATTCTGGATAATGTGCCGGCCGGCTTGGTGGCCGATGCGGCGATTGTAAATCGTGTGGCTGACCTGACCATTTATATCCTGCGTGCCGGATTGATGGATCGCCGGCAACTACCTGAGTTGGAAAAACTGTATAAACAGGATAAATTCAAGAATATGAGTCTGATCCTGAACGGTGTACGCTATAACCATTCAGGTTATGGATATGGATACGGATATGGATACGGTTATGGCTATGGGTATGGATACGGGAATGAAAAGAAGAAATAAATATTGAATTTGTTATGTTAACCTGGATTGTACCAAAGAGAAACATTCTTTATACCACATTGCTCGAGGGAATGACAGATGTGCATGCGCATCTGCTTCCCAATGTGGACGGGGGATCGGAGTCCTTAATGGACTCGATAACCGCATTGGAGAGAATGAGGGAGGTCGGTGTGAAACGGATCTTCCTTACTCCCCATATTGCGGAAGAGTGTACGAATAATTCATTAGAACTTTTACTGGCAAAATATTCCATTCTGAAAGAGTGTTGTCCTGCGGATATTGAATTATATCTGGCTGCTGAATATATGCTGGATAATGGTTTTGATGCCCGCAAGAGGGGAAAAGTATTGACTTTCCCCGGTAAGCAGATATTGGTGGAGACTTCCCGTTTATCGGCACCCGAGAAATACCTGACCTTTTTATTCGATCTTATGCTGGAAGGGTATAAGCCTGTTATCGCTCATCCGGAACTGTATCAGTATATGACGCAGGATGATTATTCTTTTCTGAAAGACAAGGGGTATAAATTCCAGTTGAATTTGTTCTCGTTGGCCGGGTTGTATGGAAAACAACCCCGATCGGTTGCCCGGAATCTGTTGGATAAGGGATATTACGATTATGTGGGTTCGGACTATCATCGGCTGGCCGATTATGAAAAAGGCCTGAAAAAGCTCTATTTGTCAGGAAGCCAGATACGACAAATCTACAAACTATTTGATAATAACGATTTGCTTTGGAACAGTGGATCGTTGGCGGAACAAAAATTTTAAAACTGTAAAGATATGATGAACAAAAGAGAGTTGATATACTCTATCGCAGAAAAGACAGGGTATACGCAAAGTGCTGTACGGAATGTTTTGAATACCTTCATTGACACGGTATTTGAAGAAGTTAGATCCGAAAACAAAGTAAGGATAGGTGGCCTTGGAGTTTTTTCTCCTATACTTCAGAAACCGCGTCCTGTCAGGAATCCACAAACAATGGAACCCCTGATGCTTGCCCCCAGAAGTACCGTGAAATTTCGTGCAGCGGATGACCTGGTCAGAAAACTGAATAAAGAGGAAGAGTAGCTGCTTTAAGCTTTCATCCGGTTGACTATTTAACTCTGTATTTTCCGATATTATTTCAATTAAAGTCGGAAAATACAGAGTTTTTTTATGCTGAATTCATAAAGATCCGATGTAATGACTAAAATAAACGAACGTTTTTTCTAGTCATTTATTTGGTGCAAATATATTTTATATTAAATGAAAAACAAAGCGTTTTTTATCTTTTTATTTCATTGAATTACAGAAAGATATATGCTATTTTTCGAGAAGTTACAATAATCATATTATCTTGAATTTTCGTTTCGGAATAATGACTAGAAAAAACGTTCGTTTATTTTAGTCATTATTTTTTTATTAAAATGTGAGTAATATAATCTGATATAGTATTAATATTTTTCTATAACATCTGATATGCGATATAAAAGTAATTATATAGTTGTTTTTAGTATTATTATGATAATGTGTCGTAAGATATTTGTAGGGCTTTATAGTCCTAAAAATCTGATTTTTATAATAATGATTATCAGTTCTTTATCTAAATTGAACTGTCAGAATATTGCAGTGAAAACAAATGTACTTTATGATTTGACGTCGTCTTTGAATATCGGGGGAGAAATAAAATGCAAAGATGCCTATTCGTTCAGTTCTATCATCAGTTATAACCCGTGGACTTTTGCTGATAACAAGAAGATGAAACATCTGCTTATACAACCGGAATTCAGAAGATGGTTTGGTGAAGTTTTTCAGGGAAGTTTTGTAGGTATACAGGCCCATTATGCGCGTTTTAATTGGGGAGGAATATTGTCTGATTATCGTTTTCAGGGAAATCTGGTCGGTGCCGGAATTTCTTACGGATACCAATGGATGATAAGTCCGCTATGGAACCTGGAAGTTGGTATTGCTTTGGGGTATGCTTATCTGAGTTATGATAAATACGGGCAGGAAAAAGGAACGCCCCGCATAGAAAAGGCGCATACCAATTATGTGGGACCAACACAAATAGGCATATCTCTAATTTACTTTATACAATAAAAAAACAATAAATATGAAAATCAATCCGCTCGTGTTGTTGGGCTTATTTTTTATTTGCAACTCCTTATATGCAAAGGATATTGATGTGGAGATAAAATCGCAGTCATGTTTTGTGAAAGGTGATTCGTTGATGGTATCGGTGAAATGTATTGTCAATACCCATGATTTCACATCAGACGAATCGTTTACCATTATTCCGGTGATAAAAGAGAACAGGCAGGAGAAAGAACTTGCGCCTGTCTTGCTGAACGGTAAAAAAAGACATCGCATATATGAACGGAACCGTGTATTGAATAAACGAAAAGGTATTGAAGGGGAGAAATATTTTCTTGTCAGGGAGCTGACGGGAGAATCCCCTTGTGAAGTGATCTATAATACTTCTGTTGCTTCCGAAAATTGGATGCGTATGCCGGAACTGTTTTTGAAGGTAAACAGGCTGGCTTCTTCCGGGGAAATTGTCCGGGAAACGGTCGGTCTGAAAGGATCGGGAAGGTCACCGGAAGTAAAGAATACTGTAATCAATGATGTTACACCTTCGCCGAAGGTTTCGGAAGTATCCGGGTTAAAAGCTTCATATATTTCTCCGGAAAGTGATGCGACCGATGTCCGGAATCAGAAAGAATTGAGTTTTAACCTGGAAGAGGCCAGGGTGGTGGCGGAAATGAATCCCCAGATGCTTTCTTTACGCGAATTGTATATGGTGGCGTTGAGCTATAAAAATGAACCGGGGAAATTTTATCAGATAATGGAAACGAGTGTAAAGATTTACCCGGCTCATCCGGTTGCCAATCTGAATGCGGCAGCGGCTGCTATCGAGCAGGGGAACTGGCAGGCAGCCGGGGAGTATCTGCGGATGGCACCCCATGAAACCCTGGCTTATAAAAATTGCAAAGGGGTGTATGAGTTGATGACCGGAAATCTGTATGAAGGCATTCGTCTGCTGAAAGCGGCAAAAGCGGAAGGATCGGAAGAGGCCGGTATGAATTTGGCCGCGTTTTTTGAGAATAATAAACGTCATTGAATGTATAATTATTTACTAAGTGCTTTTATCATATGAAAAACAACTTTTTTGTAAAATCAGCAGGACTGTTATGCCTGGTATTGGGCTTGTCGGGATGTATTAACGATGCAGATGTATTACCGGAAGATAATTCCGGCTTTGTAGACGAGGGAGAAGGAAATGTCCGGTTCGCTTTTGTCGTTCCTAACAGTTCTTCGACCAAAGCCGGTGGGGCGGAAACTTCGGGTATTTATGAAACCGGTACTGCCAATGAGTATAATGTAAAGTCGCTTACCGTTTATCTGTTCAATTCGGATACGAAGGCTTTATATAAAAAGATCTCGTTGGAGAATATAACCCGTACGGCAGGACCGCAGGTTTCGGAAAATGCTTCTTCCGGAAACCAGAGTGAACATATCGTAAAGTACACGGCCAACAGGGTCTTGATAGATCCGGGTACGTATGATGTTTTTACGGTTGCCAACGGGGATGTGACAGGTTCTTTCAATACGGAGAATGAGTTTATCAACCTGGTGGACAGATCCACCTATAAAGACGGCTTCGGGGTTTTGACCGAGGATGGTACTTTATTGATGACAGGGCGTGCCGACAATAGCGGTTTATATGAGGGTACTACGGATTCGAATTTGAAAGTGACTGTCCGTGAGATTTTACCGTCGGAAGATCCTACTATTATAACTATAAATCTGGAACGGGCTATGGCTAAAGTATTGGTCGGACAGTCGAAAGAGAAATACGATCTGACGACCGGCGATGGCGATAAATATGTTTCCATCAGCCTGTCCGGATTCCAGTACATCAACTTAAGCCGTTGGTTTTACACCTTCCGTCATACGGCAGTCCTGACGGCAAACCGGGTTCCTTCTTCCTATACCATTACAAACGGAAATTTCGGGGAGATAAATCCTGTTAACGGGTATGTGATCGATCCTTATTTCTTCTCGAAAACGATAGATGGGGCTACCGATTTCGATAATACGGACGGATATTATGCTTATCCATTGAAGACGGTTGCAGAAAACTGGCAGTCTGTACCGGTTAATTCGTTCCATGGTTTTTACTGTCTTGAAAACTGTATGTTTAAAACGAACCAATTGAATGCTTATTCCACCGGAGTCCGGTTTAAGGCCAGTTTTACACCTGAGACTCTTTGGGGAGAGAATAAGGAGACGACTGATGCGAGACCTGATGTTATCTATTATGCGAACTATAAATTTTATACCGGCATCCAGGCAATGAAAGATGCCGGATTCAAACTGGATGGTATTACGGAAGGATCGACCGATGAAGAGCTGGCAAAAGTGTTTGTGAAACGTTACCGGAAAGATCCGGAGGTGTCGAGCTACTATTGCTATTATAATTACTGGATCAGACATCTGGATAATAATAAGGAGAATGAGATGGGAGTCATGGAGTTTGCGATTGTACGCAACAATATTTATCGTTTGCTGGTGACCAATATCTCTGGACTCGGCACGGGAACTCCGGAGATCGATCCGGAAAAACCGGATGAATATGAAGCTTATCTGAAAATGGATTTTAATGTGTTACCCTGGATTGTCCGGAATCAGGGAGGAGACGGAGGCGCAACCCTTAAATAAGTATATATTGTTGTTCAGGAGACAGTGATTGTTTCCATGAAAACAGGCCAGGTAGCCACGGTTTATTCCGTGGCTATTTTTTTATTGCAATAACAATATCAGAACCACTTGATCCTCTTGAAGATAAAGAATGCCAGCGCCGACAGGGTGATGGAAAAGAGTACGATCACGACAAATCCGTGCGGTAGTTCTTCTACATAGTTGATCACATTCATGCCGTAGAAGCTGGCTATCAGTGTCGGAACCATCAGGATGATCGATATGGAGGTCATGCGTTTCATGATGGTGTTCACATTGTTGGAGATGATGGAGGCGAAGGCATCCATCGTTCCGGTAAGGATATCGCTGTAGATGTTCACTGTGAGATGCGCTTGCTTCAACTCGGTTTCCACATCTTCCACCAGTTCGGCATCCATATACATCGGTTCCTGGAAAATACTTTGCAGCTTCGAGAGCATCACTTCATTTCCACGGATGGACGTATTGAAATAAACCATACTTTTCTCCAGCTTCATCAACCGCAGCAGGTCTTCGTTACGGATACTTTTCTCCAACGCTTTTTCGGCACGTGCCACTTCGTTGTTGATCTGTTTCAGATATTTCAGGAACCAGACGGCAGACGAATGGATCAGTCGCAGGATCAGGTCGTATTTGTGACGTACGACGAGCTCTTTGCGCCGACTGTAACGAATGAAATCGGGCAATAATTCCGTCTTATGATAACAGACGGAGATAATGATCTCGTTATTCGTGATGATGCCGATCGGGACAGTTGTGAAAGGTATGCCGCTTTCGGTGCTCTGTACCGGGATACGCAGGATCGTCAGCAACCAGTTCCCTTCATACTCGATACGCGGACGTTCGTCGGTATCCTCGATATCGCTCAGGAATGATTGGGGTACGTGAAATTGGTTTAAAAGGTATTGGATATCTTCAGGGGTAGGGCATTCTACATTTACCCAGCAGTCGGGAAGCCACTTGTCTTTTTCCACAAAGCCGGCTTCACAATAAAGAAACGATCTCATTATTGCCTCCTTTCGTTGTTGATACGAACAGAGGTAATAAGAAACCTCCGTCCGCTAATTTTTATTTGTTAATGTTTCTCGCGGAATACTGTCGTCCATAATTAGTTAATTACTTTTTACGGCTGCAAAGGTAGAAAAAAGGAATGAATACCAAATAAAAATCGTATTTTTGGCATTCGAAAATTACTAAAGAGAATGGCAGAAGGAACTAAAAATACCGGAAGAGGAAACTCCGGAAGGGGGAAACAAAAACCTGTTGTAGTGTCTGATATGGGACGTCTGCAGCCACAGGCTCGTGAGTTGGAAGAGGCCGTTTTAGGTGCCTTGATGCTTGAAAAAGATGCTTATTCGATCATCAGTGAGATCTTGAAGCCGGAATGCTTTTACGAAAAGTCGCACGAGATGATCTATGCGGCTATTGTGGATCTGGCAGCCAGCCAGCGGCCGGTCGACATGCTGACGGTGACGGAGCAGCTGAGGAAACGCGGCGAACTGGACCAGGTGGGCGGACCGTTTTATATCTCGCAGTTGACCGGCAAGGTCGCCAGTAGCGCGCATATCGAATATCATGCCCGTATCATCGCACAGAAATACCTGGCGAGAGAGTTGATCTCTTTCACTGCGATGATCCAGGGAAAGGCTTTTGACGAAACGATCGACGTGGAAGACCTGATGCAGGAAGCGGAAGGTAAACTGTTCGAGATATCCCAGCGAAATGTAAAGAAGGACGTAACCCAGATCAATCCCGTTATCAAGGATGCGATGGATTTGTTGCAGAAAGCGGCGAATCAGAAGGAGGGTCTGAGCGGTACGCGTACCGGTTTCGATGCGCTGGATAAGATCACTTCGGGATGGCAGAATTCCGACTTGATCATTATCGCTGCCCGTCCTGCGATGGGTAAGACGGCGTTCGTACTTTCCATGGCGAAGAATATGGCGGTGAATCATAATGTGCCGGTTGCCTTGTTCTCGCTTGAAATGAGTAACGTCCAGTTGGTAAACCGTCTGATCGTAAACGTATGTGAGATCCCGGGCGAGAAGATCAAGAGCGGACGTTTGGAAAGTTATGAGTGGGAGCAGCTGGACTTCAAGATCAAGGAGTTGTATGATGCACCTATCTATGTGGACGATACGCCGAGTCTTTCGGTGTTTGAGTTGCGTACCAAGGCACGCCGTCTGGTGCGTGAGCATGGGGTACGATGTATCATCATCGACTACCTTCAGTTGATGAATGCGAGTGGTATGAGTTTCGGCAGCCGTGAGCAGGAGGTAAGTACGATCTCCCGTTCATTGAAAGGGTTGGCGAAGGAGTTGAACATACCGATCATCGCACTGTCGCAGTTGAACCGTGGTGTGGAAAGCCGTCAGGGAGCCGAAGGAAAGCGTCCGCAGTTGGCCGACCTCCGTGAATCGGGAGCGATCGAGCAGGATGCGGATATGGTTTGCTTTATCCACCGTCCGGAATATTATAAGATCACGGAAGATGAGCGTGGTAACTCGCTGGTCGGTCTGGCGGAGATCATTATCGCCAAGCATCGTAACGGTGCGACAGGTGATGTGCGTCTGCGGTTTAAAGGCGATTATGCGAAGTTTATGAATATAGATGAGGATGTAGCCGTGCGCGAATTCTCATCGAATATGAACAGTGAGGATCCGTTACCTCCGATACCGCCTGCCGGTGCAGATTTCCTGAACCAGGGCAGCAGCAGCGAGGTTCCGTTCTGATCAGTCGAGGATAAGATCATGTGCGCCTGTTCCCGGATTTGAAGCCTGCTTAATTCGTTTTCGTCTCTTCTTCCTTGGGGATCGTAGAAGCATTGCCATTGCGGAACGCCGTGTAATGGGGGGACATGATCTCTATGCCTGCCTTATCGAAATAATCCTGGATATTCTGATGAAGGGCGGAATAGATGGTCGTCATATTGTTCGCCTCCCGGATATAAGCGTTGATCTGGTAGACAGGGTAGAAGTCGCTCAGGGCCGTTTCGAGAACGAAGGGAGCCGGTTCGGGCATCACGCCGGGTGTTGCTTGGGCGGCATCTATCAGAAGTTGATGCACCTTGCGCCAGGGGGCATCGTAGCCGATCGTTACCTCCGAGTGGATGATCAGCCCGTAAGTGCGTGCCGACGAAGTATAGTTGACTGTTTGTGATGACATGATGAAGGAGTTCGGTATCGTCACGATCTCATTCTTGATGGTGCGCAGACGGGTGACGAAAGCGGTCTTTTCGATCACGTTGCCTACCGTATCGTTCAGTTTGATCCGGTCGCCCTGTTTGAAGGCACGCATGTAAGTAATGACGAATCCGGCAATAATATTCCCGATCACCGTGCTGGAACCGAGCGAGACGATTAGCCCGACAAAAACGGATACTCCCTGAAAGACACCCGAATTGGCTCCCGGCAGGTAAGGATAAATCATCGCAATCATAAAAGCATACAATAGGAAACGGACGATATGATAGGTCGGCATCGCCCAGTCCGAATAAAAACCGTTAATCTTCAACCTGCCCGCATCTATCTCCGTAGCAAGGAAGCGGATGCCCTTAATGACGTATTTTATGGCCAGGCAGATCACGATGATCGTGAAAAGATTAGGGGTATAGCCGAGGATGCCTTCCAGGATATCCTTTACGGGATTCCAGATATAATAGGCGATCTTATACGCCAGTTCTTTTGTCTGTGGGAAGATGGAGAAAAGGATCGGTATCGTTAAAACCAGCAGGATGAACAATAGGAGATAGCGGAGGATATTCGCAAGGAAGATCAACAGGGAGACCTGTTTCTGCGTATCCAGTATCTCATAATTCTGTATGGAGATCGGTTTCAGCTTGGTATCTTTCAACTGCTGGATGCGGTTTTTCAGTTTCTTGTAAAGCCAGGAAGATAGGCGGAACAGTAGGAATTGTCCCAGCAATACCAATACGAAATAAAAGATATGTTTCCCCGTCTGCCACCAGCTGTCGTGATATTTCATCTCTTTCTCTTTGGCTACCGTCTCTTGCCGCAGCGAGTCGAGTTTCTGTATCTGTCCGCTTTTCAGCTTGAAAGTCGCATCGTATTTTTGCAACCCGGACGAGGCGATAGAGTCGGAGTCGGCATGTTCCGTCGTTATTTCGTCAGCCGAAAAAATATCCTTGATGACCTTTTGCAATTGCGCCTGCCCCGTTATATGCATAACCAATAGTAGCAGAAGAAGATATAATGATCTGTACAGTCTCATGTCGGCGTTCGTTTTTATTGTTGACTTAGATACAACAAAGAAGAGACCGATTTGTTACGTCGTGTTTTTATCCTATATTTGTAGATGTTCGAAATATCAGAGGTTTATGAAGAGATCATTTCTTTTAATCATTCTGTTTTTTTCTTGTTTGCCTGCTTTTTCTCAATTACCGACAAACGGTGTGGAGCGTAAACTCCAGATTCAGCGGGAATTGTATCCCCAGGAAAAGCTACATCTGCATTTGGATAAGTCTATGTATTTGTCCGGTGAGAAAATATGGTTTCGTGCTTATCTGGTTGATGCGGCAAGTCATCTGCCTGTAGCAAACAGCCGTTATGTTTATGCGGAGTTGATTGCAGATAATGACTCTATCGTTAATCGTGTGATGATCCGTCCTTATATCCTGTCACATATAAAGCAAAAGCTAGAGAAGAAATACTCCGGAACGGCATTCGATTACGACATTCAGTTTTTTCCCGAAGGAGGACGATTGCCGCAGGGGATAGTTCATAAAATAGCTTTTAAAGCTATTGGAAAAGATGGTTTACACCGTAACATAAGCGGATATATTCTGGATGAGAAACTTTGTTCGTCCTGATCCATACACGTGGATATATGCAGTATTGGGGACGTTGGAAAGCGGAGCAGGATTATTTGATACTGAATTCAGAAAGCTTTCCGTCCGGAGTTTCACAGATTACATTGCTCGATCCTGCAGGAAATGTACTAAGTGAACGCTTGATCTTTTGCTTGAATAAAGATCAGGCAACTGTCTCTGTTTTTGCAGATAAGCCTGTGTATGAAAAGCGGGAAAAGATTGTTTTGGATATTTGTCTGGATGATGCAAGAGGAGTAGAAGAGAAGGGCTCTTTTTCAGTGGCAGTTACCGATGACAGAGACTTATTACCCGATACGACCTCTTCCATTTTGTCGGACTTGTTATTGACTTCCGAGTTGAAAGGATATATTGAGTATCCATCTTATTATCTGCAGCCGGAGAATCGCCAGGCGATAAATGCCGCCGATGTGCTTATGCTTACACAGGGTTGGCGGCGTTATGATATCTCTTCTCTGATGAAAGAAGAATATATCATTCCTGTGTTGCCGTATGAAACTTCTCAGCATTTGACAGGCCAGGTAAAAGATGGATATTTTAAAAAAGAGGCGACTGGTGAGGCTAGTGTCATTCTTTATATGCCAGAAAATCATTATTCGGACATTGTTGTTTCAGATAAAGAGGGGCATTTTAACTTTAGCGGATTAGAGTTTCCCGATAGTACCCTTTATGTAATCCAGGCTATGACTAAAAAAGGAAATTCAGAGAATATTGTTTTGACAATGGATGAAGATACTTTTCCTGTAGTTAAACAGTTTCATCGATTTTCTTCTGAAGAAGCCGATAAAAAAAGAAAGGCGATAGCCTATCAAACGAAGGCGACGGAGAAATATCTGAAAGATCATAATATAAGAACGATCGAGTTACCGAATGTAGATATTCCTGGAAAGAAGCGTGAATCGGTTTTGGCTAAAAAATCATTTTTTGAGCAGTTAATTGTACATGAGATGGGAGAGGAAGATATTAATCGGAAAAATCCGGTCAACACATATGATTTGTTGAATTATTTGCCGGGCATGATGCAGTACAAGTATTATTTTGAAAAACGGAGTCGGGGAGAAACTGAAAAAATAACAGATAATAAAGGGGTTGCTAGAGAGATTCCACCTCCTTGTTTGATTATTATTAATGACCAGGTAATGCCTAACGGTTATGATATTAATATGATACCAGCCTCTTCTATTAAATCTATAGGTGTGATTTCCGGCTCCAGGATGCTTATTGTGGGAACAGACTATTCAACATTTGGACAGACTCGCGGGGTGAATCTGGATATGATACCCAGAAAAGCTTTGGTTATTACTACCAAATATGGGGAGAAAATAAAAAAAGACAACGCATCATTATTTAATAGTGTGTTATCCGGTTACCAAAAACCGGAAGCGTTTTATGCACCTAAATATTTACCCTCAGATACGACCCGACAACCTGATCTACGTACAACGCTCCATTGGGAACCTGCTGTTTCTTTCGGGGAAGACCTGAGGGCAAAAATCTCTTTTTATACTTCAGATAATGCTACGACTTACAGTGTCATCATCGAAGGAATTATGGAAAATGGCACTGTTTTTACTTCAAGAAGTTGCATAGAAGTAGAATAATATGAAAGGCGGTAGTTTGTAGATTTTACTCTGCCAAGCTACCGCCTCCGTTTCTATTTAACAAACTCTGTGTTTATTACAATCTTACCAGGGAGTGAGCGTCACATTACGGAACTCCACTTCTTTCCCTTCGCTCTGCAAGCCGATGTAACCGTCTTTCTGCTTATTCCATCCCGTGTTCTGGTAAACGCCGTTGATGTAGACGTTGATCTTACCGTCTTTCACGTAGATGTTGGCTTCGTTCCACTCTCCGGCAGGCTTCTCGCTGCTGGGAGCGTTCTTTTTCACTACCGGGAAACCGGGACGAGGTTCGCCGGGCTTGCCTTGATACTGTGCCAGGTCGGAACCGCCCAACAGGACGAAATCACCGGCGCTGCCTAACATCAGGTTACATTCGATACCGTTCGGGAACGGATTCTTCGGCTCGGCGATCAACAGGAAAATTCCGCTGTTCGCACCCTGGTCGCCATTCGGCCAACGCCATTCCACATGCAACTTATAGTTGTCGTATTTCTCTTTCGTGTACATGTAACCGAAAGGCTGTCCTTTGATCTTTATCACGCCGTCGCCTACGGAATAAACCTGTTCGGCCGGAACGGAATTTTTGTCGACGACAAAGTTCCAGTTGGAAAGGTCTTTCCCGTTGAACAACTTAATTGTTTTCTGTGCGTTAGCATCGCTTCCGAAACAGAGGAAAGCGGCAGCGATAGCCGCCATGCAGAGCATTCTTTTTTTCATGGTTCTAAATGAATTATAAAGTAATTAATCAACAATAAGTTTACGGTAACGTACGCGCTTAGGCTCTGTGTCGCCGCCCTGTTTGCGCTTGTATTCTTCATATTCGGAATACGTTCCTTCGTAGAAGACCACATTCGAATCGCCTTCGAACGACAGGATATGCGTACAGATACGGTCGAGGAACCAACGGTCGTGGGAAACGACAACGGCACATCCGGCGAAGTTTTCCAAACCTTCTTCCAGTGCACGCAGCGTGTTCACGTCGATATCGTTGGTCGGTTCGTCCAGCAGCAGTACGTTGGCTTCGGCCTTCAGCGTGATGGCAAGATGCAGGCGGTTGCGTTCTCCACCTGACAGGACACCGCAAAGTTTTTCCTGGTCGGCACCTGCAAAATTGAACCGTGACAGGTAAGCACGCGAGTTGATCTCTTTTCCACCTACGCGGATAAATTCCTGTCCTCCGGAAACAACCTGGAAAACGGTCTTTTTCGGATCGATATCTTTATGTGTCTGGTCGGCATAACCTACTTTCACGGTTTCGCCCACTTCGAATGTACCTTTGTCGATGCTTTCCATACCCATGATCATCTTGAACAGTGTTGTCTTACCGGCACCGTTCGGGCCGATCACACCGACGATACCGTTCGGAGGAAGCATGAAGTTGAGGTCGTCGAACAACAGTTTCTCACCGAAAGCCTTCGCTACATGCTGTGCTTCGATCACCTTATTACCCAGGCGCGGACCGTTCGGGATAAAGATTTCCAGCTTGGCTTCGCGTTCTTTCTGGTCCTCGTTCAGCAACGCTTCGTATGAGTTCAGACGAGCCTTACCCTTGGCCTGACGGGCTTTGGGAGCCATGTTGATCCATTCCAGCTCGCGCTCCAGCGTCTTGCGGCGTTTGCTGACCTGCTTTTCTTCCATAGCCATCTTTTTCGTCTTCTGATCCAGCCAGGAAGAGTAATTGCCTTTCCAGGGAATACCTTCGCCACGGTCGAGTTCCAGAATCCAGCCTGCCACATGGTCGAGGAAGTAACGGTCGTGCGTGATACAGATCACTGTACCGGCATATTGCTGCAGGTGTTGTTCCAGCCAGTCGATCGACTCGGCATCCAGGTGGTTGGTCGGTTCATCGAGCAGCAACACATCCGGCTGCTGAAGCAACAGGCGGCAAAGGGCAACACGGCGGCGTTCACCTCCTGACAGCGTATCGACTATCTGATCTTCGGGCGGGCAGCGCAGGGCATCCATCGCACGTTCCAGGCGGCTGTCGAGGTTCCAGGCATCGGTCGCGTCGATCTTATCCTGCAATTCTGCCTGACGGGCGATCAGTGCATCCATCTTGTCGGGATCTTCCAGCACTTCCGGATCACCGAATTTTTCGTTTACTTCTTCGTATTCTTTTAATGTGTCTACAATATCCTGTACGCCTTCCTGTACGATTTCTTTCACAGTCTTGCCTGCTTCCAGTTTCGGGTCCTGTTCCAGATAACCTACCGAATAGCCGGGCGAAAACACCACTTCTCCCTGGTATTCTTTTTCAATGCCTGCGATGATTTTCAGCAAGGTAGACTTACCGGAACCGTTCAAACCGATAATACCGATCTTGGCTCCATAGAAGAAAGACAGATAAATATTCTTCAATACTTGTTTCTGGGGCGGGAAAGTCTTGCTCACGCCAACCATCGAGAAAATAATTTTCTTATCGTCTGCCATATTAATTAAAGTATGTTTATTAATTTTTTTTCCAGGACAAACTTACGGAAATATCTTCAGATTCGAAAATAGCTTTATATATCTCTTTATATTTTCTTCTTTCGCTGAATTATCTGTTTTCTAGGTTTATTGTCTTCAGGAAGAAGCTGTATACAGTGTTTGATGTCTTTTCAGTTCTGTATCCGATATTCATTGGGAGTTATTCCAACTACCCGTTTGAACATGCGGCTGAGATGTTGTGGATACTGAAAGCCGAGGTCGTAAGCTATTTCGCTCATCGTTTTGTCGGATGAGAGTAATTTTTCCTTTGCCACTCCTATTACTCGGTCCTGTATATACTCAGAGGCGGTGCGTCCTGTTTGTTTACGTATCATATCGCCAAAATAGTTGGGGGAAAGGAAGACCTTGTCGGCGAAATATTTCACGGATGGCAATCCCTCTTTTTGCGGTGCGTCTCCCTCGAAGTAATCATTCAGTAACTGTTCGAAGCGGACGATGATGTCGCTATTCACTTCACCACGTGTTTGAAACTGACGTTCATAGTAACGCATACAGTAGTCGAGTAATAATCCGATATTGGCACAGATCAGGCGGCGACTGTGTTTATCGATGGCATGTTTCAGTTCGTTTGAAATATTCTGTAAGCAGTCCATGACAGTTTGCCGCTCTTCTTCGGAAAGATGGAGTGCCTCATTGGTTTCGTAAGAAAAGAAAGAGTAGTTTCTGATTTCCTGACCGAGGGCGGTACCACGTATCAGGTCGGGATGAAAGAGAATACCGTGTGCATGAGGCTGAATGTTCGGGAGCATTTCCAGGTCAGTGACTTGTCCCGGAGCGAAGCAGACGATAGTCCCATCCTGGTAGTCATAATATTGACGACCATATTTGATGTTACCGCATTTGACATCTTTCAGGAATAGTGCATACACCCCGTAGCGGAACCAGGCTCTTTCTGGCCATTGCGTGGATTGGGTCAGGTCAACGACACTCACCAAAGGATGCTGGGTTTCAAGTCCGAAGATCTTGTTGTAACGATCTACACTGTCTAGTTCGATAATTTCATCTTTATTGATCTCTTCCATATCACTTTCTGTTTTAATATATGGCAAATGTAGTTTTTTTCTTTATACGATTTCCACCGTTGTTTCAGAATCCGTGATTAAGGTATAATTATCTGTAAAATATATACAATCCCGGTGTTTCTGGCACTCTATTTTTGTATCAGACTAATTAAAGCAAAGATAATCTGATAAATAGTAGTAATATGAAAAAGTTTTTATTAATTCCATTGATGCTGTTGGCCGTTATGTCGATGGCTGCCTGCGGGGGATCGGACGATGATCCGGTGATCGCACAAGAAGCTAAGAATATGGTACGTCTGTCGAAAATTACAGTCGATCCGGAACGGTTGGCTGAATATAATGTCTATCTGAAGGAAGAGATAGAAGCTTCCATGCGGTTGGAACCGGGTGTACTGCTACTTTATGCAATGGCTGAAAAAGATCATCCGAATAAGGTGACTATACTTGAAATCTATGCGGATGAAACTGCCTATAAAAGCCACATCAATACTCCTCATTTCCAAAAATACAAACAGGGAACGCTCGATATGGTAAAACATCTGGAACTGATCGACACTACTCCGTTGATCCCCGGGTTAAAAATAAAATAGTTGTATGGATTGTTATGCCTGTTTTTGATTTCTCTATCTTTGTAAAATCAATTAATTAACAGAAAGAGATTATGCTTGCATATACATATATTGAACATGGTAAATTCGAACTGTGCGAGAAGCCGGAACCGGAAATAAAAGATTCACGTGATGCTATCGTGCGTGTGACGCTGGGTAGTATCTGTACAAGTGACCTGCATATTAAACATGGTAGTGTACCACGTGCCGTACCCGGAATAACAGTAGGGCATGAGATGGTCGGTATTGTGGAGCAGGTAGGTCCTGATGTTATTTCCGTCAAACCGGGGGACAGGGTAACCGTAAATGTAGAGACATTCTGTGGGGAATGCTTCTTCTGCAAACATGGGTATGTCAACAACTGCACAGATCCCAATGGCGGTTGGGCTTTAGGATGTCGTATAGACGGTGGTCAGGCAGAATATGTCAGGGTTCCTTATGCCGACAGTGGATTAAACCGTATTCCGGAGACGGTTAGCGACGAGCAAGCTCTATTTGTTGGTGATGTGTTGGCTACAGGTTTTTGGGCAGCCCGCATTTCGGAGATTTCCAATGATGATACAGTACTTATCATTGGTGCCGGTCCTACCGGTATCTGTACATTGCTTTGTGTCATGCTGAAGATGCCACGACGTATCATTGTCTGTGAAAAGTCCCTTGAAAGAATCCGGTTTGTCCGTGAACATTACCCGGATGTGCTGGTGACGGAACCCGAAAACTGTAAGGATTTCGTACTTCGTAACAGCGATCACGGCGGTGCAGATGTAGTCCTGGAGGTAGCGGGTAGCGAAAATACTTTCCGTTTGGCGTGGGATTGTGCCCGACCCAATGCGATTGTCACCGTTGTTGCCCTCTATGATAAACCCCAGCTTCTTCCTTTACCGGATATGTATGGAAAGAACCTGACCTTTAAAACTGGGGGCGTGGACGGTTGTGATTGTGCCGAGATTCTCGAATTGATCGAACAAGGTAAGATAGACACCACTCCGCTTATTACTCACAAATTTCCGTTGAACGAGATTGAAGAGGCTTATCGTGTCTTTGAAAATCGTTTGGATGGGGTTGTGAAGGTGGCTATTTCGGTTTAGTGATACAATAAAAAAGTTTTCAAAATAAATCCTTCATTCCTTCATGTTGTTGTGTTAACTGTTTGATTATGTAGTTTATATAGATGAAGGATGTTTATCAGGATGAAAGAATGAATGATTTATTTTAGAAAATTTTTGTTGAGATATTTTTGAAGATGTGATGCTCCGTTTTATATTTCTATGTTCCGAATGAACTTGGCCGGAACGCCGCCAACTATCGTGTTTGCAGCCACGTCTTTTGTTACGACTGCTCCTGCTGCTACAATAGCATTGTCACCGATGGTTACGCCTTGTAAAATAGTGGCATTCGAACCGATCCAGACATTTTTGCCAAGTACAATGGGAGCAGGATAGGTTGTCTTCCGGTCTTCCGGTGTAAGGCCGTGGTTGAGGGTAGCGAACACAACGTTGTGTCCGATTTGACAATCATCACCGATGGTAACACCTCCGTGATCCTGAAAGTGACAGCAGGCGTTGATAAAAACGTTTTTACCAACTTGGATATTTTTCCCGAAATCAGTGTAGAACGGAGGAAATACACGCAGTGTCGGATCGACTTCATGTCCGAACAATCGCGAAAGTAATGCCCGAATCTCGTCGGGGTTATGATAGGAACCGTTCAGTTCGAAGGTGATACGCCGTGCCTCATTGCTCATCTCATCCATGAAACGATGGATTTCCGGTGTATTGAGTGGTCCCCGTGTCCGGACAACCTGTAAAAAATCGTTGAGTATCATAAGCTTAATTTTTAGATGTATATTTTCATAATGCAAAATTACAAGGAATATACATCCTGTTCTATACCCAAATCAGGGGAAAGATTACCCTTTTTACGGTTTTATACTATTCTACTATTCCTTTGTACGTTTACCATAAAATTCCAAATATTTTTCTATATTGGATTTTATATATTCAATACTATGATGGCCCGGGAATACGTGGTTTTGAGAATTAATAGCTCTCTTTTTTAATATATCCTGTAAAATTGAGCAACCTTTATAGAATTCACCTTCATCTTTATCTCCTGCATCTAGGTAAACCTCAAGGTCGAGGATTATTTTGTTGTTACGGGCAATAGATATAGGATCATATTTTTCCCAAGTATCCATATCCTGAAAATAAGGCATATCTTCTTTTTCTAGAGTTAATTCTAATGAGGGCATATGACCTCCCACTTTTGAAAAAAGATCCTGATGCCGGAATGCATTATGAAGAGCTGCATATCCTCCAGCCGATGCACCGCCAACGAATCTACTTTTTCTATCTCGTATTGTGTTGAAGGTATTGTCTATGAAAGGAATTATTTCATGTATAAAGTAATCTTCATACATTCCAAGGTTGATAATTCTTTCATTGTAAATGGAATCAGGAATATCTTGGCTGTTAAAAGAAGAGTTTATACCACGACTATTTTCAATTCTTGGACAAACAATAATTAGTGGCTCAATATTTCTGTTATGTATAAGTAAATCTGCTTTAGGTTGTATATCAACTTCAAACATTATATTCTCATTGCCACTTCTTCCGTGTAGAAAATATAATACAGGAAGGGGAGGGGAAGTTTCATAGTTTTTGGGTAAGTATACACAAACTTGCATTTCTTTTCTAAGAATATTACTATAAAAGATTATTTTCTCGATTTTAGATCTATCCATTGTTTTTATTGATAAGTTATTATGTAAAAGTACATGATTATATAAGTTTATCTAGTTTAGGTGTTATCTTGTGAACCAATATTAAATTAGTAATAGCAACCAATAATCCTATGGAGAAACAGATTGCAATTTCTTTGAAGGAAAATGAATGAACGATGTAATCGATCCCGATAATAATATAGGGAATAGATAAAATAGAGGTTATTATGACAGGAATATATTTTCTGATAATTATAAATTGAATGATATGTATGCCTATATGAAAAGCAAATGCGGTAAAAAAGGCTAGCCATGCATAAGGCCATTCAAAAAGTAAATAAATTATTGTGGCTATACTAATCAGTATGAATTCTTCTGCGACTGCTAATGCGAAAGAAGGTACGGACATTGTTTCTAAATGACTGATTTGTTCTCTAAATCGGGGATATTTAGATTGTAACCATGTACCATTTTTTGTAAACCATGCTTTGAAGCCTATTATCTCTTCAAAGTCATGTATCATAAAGACGAGAGGTAACAGATATATAATGATTTCAGAATTGCCCATTTACTTTGATTTTGAATTGCAAAGTTATTGAAATTTCAATAAGAATGTTGATATTCCAAAATTCATTTGTATGAAGGGTGTACCATCTTGTGGTCCTTTATACGAACATTTGGCACACCCTTAAGAGCTCTTTTAATGATTGGTTCCTTCAAACAGATCCCGGTTATCCCGTGAGTTTTGTGAACCTCTTTTGAAATTATTGAATGTATAACTGATAGACAAAGTTATAACCGGATAATCCGGTCGTATGCGTGTAATGGATTGCAGGTCTGCTGTTGTAATATCGCTTCTGTAACGGGCTGAGTTGAATATATCCCGGAAAGAAAGTGTCGATTGCAGGTTGGGACTGAAGAGTTGCTGACGGATTGCTAGATTGACGAACCAGAAAGCGTCCGACCGTCCCTGCGTCGTAACCGACGGACCTACGAAGTTACCGTCCAACTGGATGCGAGTGTTCTTAAATACACGGAACATATTATTTAATGTAATATCATAATTCGTACTGGTCTCTTTCTTTCCACCCGATTGAATATCGTTCACTACTTTATAGTAGTAAACGTTTCCGTTTACATTCAGGTTCCACCATTTGTTAATCGTTAGCTGTCCGTTTAATTCGATACCCAGAGCATGGTCGTTTCCGACATTTGCCATAGAGTCGAGGGTCACTCCGGCTTGATACGGGACACGTAAGCGTTCGATCTTATCTTTTCGCGACCTGTAAAACAGGCTGGATTGTAATAATTGTTCTCCGAAGTTCTTTTTGTAATTCAGTTCAAAGGAATGTATATATTCAGGACGGATGTCTGGATTTCCGATCTCGGCTGTGTAGTAATCGCGATACGTGATATATGGCTCCATGTAAAAGAGTTCCGGACGGTTGGTTCGGTACGAATAGGCAAATGTCAGTTTCTGTTCGTGGGGAAGTGTATATCCGATATGTACGGAAGGAAAAACTTCGAAACGGTTCACTTTTCGATTTGCTCCTTCGATGGAGCTGCGTAATACCTGGTGCGTATGTTCGCCCCGGACGCCGACCTGTGCATCGAATGCCTTATAACTATCGCTGCCTATCAAATAAACCGAATGGATACCACGTTGAAAATAGAATGTGTTGTAAATATCTTCGCGCCAGTAGAACTCCTTTTTCTCCGGGTTCCAGAACTGCATACTGTAATCGCCGTCTTCCAGGTAAGAATGATACTGATAGCCGCTCTCCAAATGACCGGTCTTACTGTAAGGATATTTATAGTCGACATTACCCCGTACCGTCCAACGTATTTCATCCTCCCAGGCACGATGTCCCTGTTGGCGTTGGTCACTTTTATCAAACAGGTCGCTCTGGAAATACTCCATAGGATTTCCTTCATATCCTAACATGAAACTGCCGGAAAGTGCATGTCCATCGTCATTAAACTTATGGGAAAATCCGGCTTTCCCGATATTGACTGTCGAATGCAGGTCGAATTCATCGCGGCTGTTGAAGTTGTGCGGGACGGATTCACCGGTAGCGTCTTTGCGGGTTTCCGTGTAGTCCAGGTTGCCGTCACGGGTGAATTTGTCGTAAACGACCTGCAACTCTGCGTTGACGGATGTTTTCGGAGAGAAAGAATAATCGATGCCTCCGCGCAATCCGTAATGGTAGTTCTTCCCTTTTCTGGGACCATGAGAGATGGATGTTGTTGTTACATCATCGACAATAGTTGTTTTTTGCTGATCGAAGTGGCTTTCCCGGATCGGTTGGTTCCAATGCCCGGCAAAATGCCATTGCAATTTATTCAATTGCTGGGAGATAAGGAAATCGACTCCATTGGAAAGGGCTGTACTGCCATACATATTCGCCATACCGTTAATACCCTGGCGTTTATGCTTTTTAGTGACGATGTTGATCATGCCGACTTCACCATCCGTATCATAACGTGCCGATGGGGTAGTGATGATTTCCACATTTTCTATCTGTCCAGCCGGTATCTGTTGCAATGCCTGTGTACCAGAATAGAAGCTCGGCTTTCCATCGATATATACTTTAAAGCCGCTACTCCCTCTGAATGTTACGTCACCATTGACATCGACCCGTATGGAAGGGGCGTTTTCAAGAATATCGACAGCCGTACCGCCGCTTCCCATCAGGTTGTTGGATGCATCGATGATCTTTTTATCCAGTTTATAGATGATCTGCCTTTTCGTACCTTCCACTACGACTTCGGATAATCCGACTTCCAGTGGTTGCAATTCGATAATACCCAGGTCCAACATGGGCTGGGAGGGGTGAAGCGTAATCGTTTCACGGGTATAGACATCATATCCGATCAACCTGACCAATAATGAATATTCCCCGTCATTCATATCCGCTAACCGGAAAGACCCGTCTGTTCCGGATAGCGTACTGGAAACAGCTGCCGTTTCCCCTTTCTTTAATACTATGACATCCGCAAATTCGATCGGATTGCCTGTGCTTTTGTCCCGGATCATCCCTTTTATCCGGGGAGAAACAGCCATAACGGAATGGAAGCTGAACACTAAAAGAATAAGAATTAAAGTACCTTTCATGATGATATGTTTATGATTGATGTCGCAAAACTAATCAAGTGCTTTCTATACGGAGAAGAGATAATAGGAGATCTGATCGGCGTGTCATGGAGAGAGATACATTTGTCACTGTCAGACATAGCGGAGACAGGAAATAAGACTATATTTGTCTATGATTTCATTCTTCGATATAGCTATTAGGAAGAGAACTTTCTATTGTTTTCTTTTCTTATCGGCCCTTTTACTGATCGCTCCGTCGGTGAAGGGTTTCAACCTGCGGAAAATAAATAACGCAGAAAACCTTTCCAGCAGTAACATCTTTTCATTCTATCAGGACGAAAAAGGTTTTATGTGGATAGGTACGAGCCGTGGGGTAGATATCTATGATGGAAAACGTATTATAAAGTACAGCCCCGGGGACGGCGAGAAATATTTTGCCGGTAGCCGGATTGAGAAGATAGAGCAGACCGGTGGGAAGGTCTGGCTTCAGACTTATCACGGACTATATAAGATAGACTTGAAAACCTCTGTCACCCAGTCGTTCGATATGTTTAACCGGATAGCTTTCCTCGATAAAGACAGTCGGGGAAATATCTTCCTGGTACAGGGTAACAATAGCATTTATTATACGCTTAAAGATCAGGAACAGTTTGAGCAAAAGTTCATACCCGATCTGGCAGCAAACGATATAGCCGATTTCTTTATCGATGATTCCGATCGATTGTGGATTTTCCGAAAGAACGGCGACAACATTTGTTTTTCCATTCAGATAGACGAGCAGGGTAATGCGAACCTTTTCCCTTTGCCAGGTTATAAGCATTCCGCCGGTATCGTCTATTGTGCGAACGAAGATAACCTTTCGTATTTCGTGGATAACACATATACGTTGTATGAATTCGATACATCCTGTTGTAAAGCATTTCCTATATATCATTTAAAGGATTATCTTGCCGGAAAAGACAACATCACATCCCTTCTGAAATTCCATGACGACTATTTCATTGGTTTTAAGACGAAAGGGCTATCCTTGCTTAGGAAAGGTGAATATGGTTATCATTTCGATACATTGGAGATTACCGGCGGAATCAACTGTCTGCGTAAGGATAATTATCAGGATATGATTTGGGTAGGAACTTCAGGACACGGTGTGTTTACCTGTTCGGAAGACCTGTATTCCATCCGGTCCGTCCTCCTGAATGATCTTCCGTTAAAATTGCGCCAACCTATAAATGCTTTGTTCGTAGACAAAGAGAATACTTTATGGTTGGGTAGCCGGGGAGACGGCATTCTTCGTGTTTTTGATTTTCAACCGGATAAAAAGGTGGAAGATCACCGTATGGAACTGATCTCTACTTCAAATAGTGGGTTACGGGATAATACGATCCTTTCTTTTTCATCCAGTCGACAGGATAACCTCTGGATCGGAAGTGAACACGGACTCAGCTATTTTAATCGGATAGAAAAACGTATCATTCCTATTCCTGTGCTATATGGGAATAGAAATGTAGAATTCATATTCGATATATATGAACGCGACTCTCTGCTGTGGATATCTACGCTTGGCATGGGGATCATACAGGCGACACTCGAATGGCGGAACAGCTATCCTTTAGTAACTGTTGTAAAACAATTCACAGTCAGGGAAGATGACGAGTTTACCAATCGTTTTCAATATATCTATCCGGAAAACGATTCTATTTTATGGTGCATGAATAAGGGAGAAGGCTTCTTCCGGCTGAATATCGCTACATCTACCTGGGAAAATATCCGTTTTAAAGGAAATACGATCAATGAAACCAATGTTATACAGAAAGATTATCACGGAAACTATCTGGTCGGAACCAATTTCGGGTTGGTAAAGTATGGTCCGGACGATTATAAATTATTGAATGAGATCAACAAATACCCAACCAACAGCATTTATAGTATTCTTCCTGATACCATTGCCGGTTATTGGTTAAGTACCAACCGGGGGCTGATCTTGTATAATACAGACCAGGAATTGTTCCGCACTTACGATCATCATGACGGTCTTTCGATACTTGAATTTAATGAAGGTTCCTCTTTCAAAAACGAAAATGACGGGACGCTTTTCTTCGGAGGAACCAATGGCTTTGTTACTATCCGTCGCAATTATTATGATGAAGGGCAACACTATATGCCGCCAGTCTATTTTAGGACGATCACTATACGGGATAGGCAGTACCCTGTTGAGGAATTTATGTCGCAGAAGGGAAAAAAGACGATTCTGAAACTATCGCATGACGAGAATTTCTTTTCGCTCTCTTTCTCTGCGACCGACTATCTGAACGGTAATGGTTATTCCTATTATTATAAGTTGGATAGCGGTGAAAAGGAATGGACTTCCAACGGAAGTTCCGATATAATCACTTTCGCTGACCTTCACCCGGGGAATTATACATTGTATATAAAGTACTACAATAAAGTATTGGGAAAAGAAAGTTATATCTATAAACTAAATATCGAAGTTTTACCTCCGTGGTATGTTTCATTCTGGGCCCGATGCATTTATTTTTTACTATTACTGGTTGTGACAGGGCTTGTCACCCGGATATGGATCGTTTACAATAGAAAGAAAAAAGCGGATCGTCTGCAGAAGATGGAACAGAAGCATAAAGAGGAAATATACGAGTCCAAGCTCCAGTTCTTCACAAATATATCCCATGAGTTCTGTACGCCGCTTACGCTTATCTACGGCCCTTGCAACCGTTTGATGGAGCAGAAGAACTTGAGTGAACCCGCCCGGAAATACACTTCCATCATTAAGCAGAATGCCGAGAGGCTGAATTCGCTGATACAGGATCTGATCGAATTCAATCGGATCGAGTCGGGTTATAAGAAACCCGTAATAATACCTGTCGATATAACCGCTTTAGCCAATAAACTGGCAGATTCATTCACCGATATGGCGGAATCGCATGCTGTAAGATTTGAAAAAGAGATATCCCTTTTTATTCAATGGAACTCCGACAAGGATTTTATTGTCACCATCCTTCTCAATCTTTTATCCAATGCATTCAAATATGCGGAAAACGAGAAGAAAGTAATTGTCAGGATCGGAATCGATTCTAATAATTTGTATATCACTGTCTCCAATACCGGAAAGGGGATAGCAGCAAAAGATATTCCTACTCTGTTTGACAGATACCGCATTTTGCAAAACATTGAACAAAGCGACAATACTTCGTTCTGGTCGCGTAACGGGTTAGGTCTGGCAATCTCTTACAATATGGTGCATTTGCTTGGCGGAACGATTGAAGTAGAGAGTATCCCGGATGAATGGACACATTTCAGGATCAAGCTGCCTTACCTCGAAGCTTCTCTTGCCGGATCGAGCGAGGAGACGGCTGTATCGTTGCCTGATTATAATCCGGAACGTACACCTGTTTGGCAAATCCCTGAAAGTCCTATCGACACATCGAAACCGACATTGCTTGTCGTGGATGATGAAATAGAAATCCGCTGGCTTATCTTCGATATATTCAGGGACGATTATAATGTATTGACAGCTGCAGGTCCTATTGAGGCCTCTGAAATATTAAAAGATATACACCCCGACCTTATCATTTGTGACGTGATTATGCTGGGAACAGATGGCCTGACCTTTTCGCGGCAGGTAAAAGAGGATGAAACAACTGCTCATATCCCTTTTATCCTGTTATCGGCTCGACAGGATATTGAAGGGCAGACTGCAGGGCTGAATGCCGGAGCAGAACTTTATATAACCAAGCCGTTTAATGTGGATTTTCTGAAATCTTCCGTACAACGCCTGCTGGAGAGAAAAGAAAGTCTCCGTGAATATTTCTCGTCTCCATTGAGTTCATACACGTTAGAGAACGGAAAGCTATCCCATAAAGAGCATAAGAAATTTATTAATGATATATTGAAGATCATTAATAAAAATCTAAGAAACAAAGATCTGTCTGCCCAATTGATCGCTGAGAAAATGAACATAGGTCTTCGTACCTTTTACCGTAAGCTGGAAGAGATTGAAGAGATCACTCTTGCCGAACTGATCAATAACTGTCGGTTACTAAAAGCTGCCGATTTGCTTATAAAAACAAAACTGACCATCGATGAAATAGTCTTTCAATCCGGCTTCACCAACCGCTCTACCTTTTATCGGGCATTCTCAAAGAAATATAATTGTACCCCGACGGAGTATAGAAAACAACAGGATGGTTCGATGAGCAAATAAGGGCGGATCAGATTAAAACTTATAAAAATAGTTACATACCTATAACCAATCTATAAAATAATTATCTATATTTGCCCATATTTATTAACGGATATATAAAACCATTAGCTATGAACAAATTTATCAATCCTTTCTCGGATTACGGCTGGAAAAAGATTTTCGGC
>OGPA01000605.1_pt1 | contig 35780 bp, 35 predicted proteins | sample 1552841 | NCBI WGS metagenome assembly OGPA01 (sample SAMEA2579916, study PRJEB22360) | human gut metagenome
CTAATTCTGCTCTTGTTAGTGGAGCATTACTTTTATCGTTGATTGGTATTACCCCGGTGCATGCTTTAGAAACAGGAGATGATTCCTCATTAAAAAATGTATCAAACTCAGATTCATACGTTTCAGATCCACACGTTGATGAAAGGGTTTTGAGTGCATCAAAAAAAGAAATTCTTGTTGGAAAAGACAGTGCTGAAGTGATTTTCTATTTTGAAACGCTTATTAATTCTGATGAGTATGTATTATATCAAAATGATGTTCCGATAGGTTATTTGGTTGACAGCGGAAATTATGCTCAGGATGGTGATGATATCAAGGGTGATGGCATTTATTCGATTAAATTTACTGTTGATGTTACAGGTAATAATGCCAAACCTACAGAAAACAGTAAAATAGTATATAATACATATAGTGTTCGATGTGGCGATTCACTTGTTTCTAATGAGATATCAATCGATTTGATTACGCCTTTTTCTGACCAGGATCTTATTGATATGTCTGTAGTAGATAATAATATTGACGAACTTGTAAAAAGTGATAAATTTAAGTCGATGAACCAACAGGAAAAGATAGATGCTTTAATGGAACTGTTGACAACTCTTTCAGAAAATAAATTAGTAAATTCAATTGTATTAAGTGAGGATCGAATTGAATTTATCTATTCTTCCGATGCGTCGGGAATGATCTTATTTAGTTCTTTTGGTGAAGGAATTGATGGTATTATAACAGGAGATGCGAACGGTGACGGAAAGCTTGCAGCAAGCGATGCAGCATTTATCGCAAAAGAGCTTGCAGAAGCATCAATTAACAGTGAAAAGATAACAGCTGAGGCTTATCCGGCTATGGATTTCAATCAGGACGGTCAGGTTACAGCCAAGGATGCAGCGGATATTGCAAAGTATTTGGCAGAGCAGTCGATAAAGCAATAAATAATAATCATTGATTCTCAAAAACAAATACTATAGCAATGAAACGTCAGAATGTGATCACAGGAAGTGCAGAGCTTTTGACTGAATAAAGAGGACAGAATTCTTTTTAAACTAAAAAATACTGTTCAATATAAGTAAATTGATTTTATAAAAAAAGCACGTCATGAGACGTGCTTTTTTATTATTATTTGCCAACGGCGAATTCATCAAAGTTTCATGCTTATTATCTTTTACTAGATTGATGTATTAATAATTATGCCGCAGTATATTATTATGTTTCATAAGTAGACAGTATACGCTGCGCAACTTCCTTACGGGTCTGACGGGTATCCATAGCCTGTTTTTCAATATATCTGTGAGCCTGTGGTTCAGAAAATTTTAAGTATTGGATCAAGCAGCATTTGGCTCTGTTAACAAGACGTATTTCTTCTATTTTGGTCTGTAGCTTAAAATTTTCATTCTGAAGTCCCAGCATTCGTGAACGTGTTGCAGAAACAAGTCTTACCGACTGGTGAAAAACAACTTTGTTTACCGGTTTTGGAACGACGCATACTCCATAACAGCTGAGTTTGTCTGATACATCTTCTGAAATATCCGATTTACAAATAAGTATGATGCCAGAATTTGAACATTCTGCCGCCTTTATTGAAAATTCATGCCCGAACTCATCAGTAAGAGGTGTGTTAATAACAATAAGCTCATATTCGGTTTGATTTATGCAGCGGCGTGCGTCGTTTCCGCTTTTTGTATTAGTAATTTGATTGTATCCTGATTCCCGCAAAAGCTGTGATAATAATGTTATGCCTTTATCTGAACCTGAAGCCAAAAGCACTCTTTCCATAAAACTCCACAACCTTTAAATACAATTAAAATAAAATTCATCTTCAAATTTAGATTTATCATCTGCCAAATTATATTTTGTAAGAGTATATGATAAGTGTGAGAACATTGTTTCATAAATTTCTTCAGACAGATTATTTTTAACAAAATCGCTTTTTTCAGCAATGGCAACAGCTTCTTCAAGGGTTCCCGGAAGCTCGTCAAAATTAGAAGTAGAACCGCATGTAAACGTTTTTTCGCTTAACGGCATTTTATTTTCAATGCCTTCAAATCCGGCTGCGAGAAGCAGTTTGAATACTATATAAGGATTGCATGAAGCGTCTGCGGAACGCACTTCTATTCTTGGGTGTTTTCCGGCAGTATAAGGAATTCTGATAAGCTGTGAACGGTTTTCAAATGACCAGTTTACATATTTTGGAGCAAAATGCTCTCCCAAACGCTTATAAGAATTGGTTATAGGATTAAGAAAACATGTTATTTCCCTTATTCTGTTTAAAATTCCCGCAACAAACTGACTGCCGAGCTCAGTTTGGGTTTCCGGAGTAGGAGAAAAAATGTGTTCGCCGTTCTTTTTTATAGCTATTCCTATATGCAGTCCGCTTCCGAACTGGTTTTCCAGAGGTTTAGGCATGAAAGTTGCAAACAGACCGTTTTGTGCCGCAACATTTTTAACGACAGTTTTGTAGTATACCATGTTATCGGCAGATGTCAAAGCATCACTTCTTTTAAAATCGATTTCATTCTGTCCTGCGCCGTAGGTATGCCGTGAACTTTGGGGATTAAATCCCATTTCTTCCAGAGAAAGACAGATTTCACGTCTTACGTTTTCACACTTGTCCAGCGGAGCGATATCAAGGTAACCTGCATTGTCATGAGGAATTTTTGTAGGTTCTCCGTTTTCGTCTGTATTGAACAGATAAAACTCGCATTTTGTATCAATTTCGCAGCTATAATTTTTTCGTTTTAAGTTATCAATATAACTGCTGAGTTCATTTCTTAGGTCGCCTTTATAATCAGAGCCGTCAGTACATTTAATGTTGCAGAAAAAACGTATAACCCGACCTGTTTTGGGCCTCCACGGAAGAACAGAAAGAGTAGATATATCCGGAAAAAGCAGAAGATCGGAATGGCATCCGGCGAGAGTTGTTGCGTCAAAAGGAATGCCGTGTTCAAAAGCGTAGGGAAGCTCGTCAGGCATAATGGCGATATTTTTCAGATTACCATGGATATCAGCAAAAGTAAGTCTGATAAATTTAACGTCGTTTTCCTCTACAAAGCTTAATATTTCTTTAGGTGTGTAATTCATATCACTAAACTCCGTTTTCAAATATTAATATACAAAAATAAAGCAGGGATAGCTTCAATTCTATCCCTATTATTATACGATATTTTTTAACCGATGTAAATAGTACAGATTAAAATCATAGTATTTTTATTTACTTAATAATCAGAATAAAGGCGTTCACTAGTACTGTTTCAATTGGCTGCAATACTGATGAACACCTTTGTTCTATTTTTAATATAATACTATATTTTTACTAAAATGTCAAGAAAATTCTTAAAAAAATATAGTATTATATATATGCGGGTGTTGAGGACGGAAATAAAAATATTTTTTTTGAAAAAATGCTTGACAAATGGAAGAAACGCTCTACCTTTTTGATACCCTGCTCGGTAAGATTTACTGTCTTTTCCTTTTAGTTTGCAACATAGTCACCGGTTTCGTTATTATCTTCTTTCATGATAATGTCCATCTTGGACAATTCTTTTTCAGTACCTTTTTTTATTTTCCGGAAAAGCAGTCAATAAATACATATTTTGGAGGATGATTAATATGGATGCTACTTTTAATGTATGGTTTTTAATCGGCGCTGCGCTGGTATTTTTCATGCAGTGCGGATTTGCAATGGTGGAAACCGGCTTTACAAGAGCAAAAAATGCCGGTAATATTATAATGAAAAACCTTATGGATTTCTGTATCGGAACCGTTGTATTTATTTTAATAGGCTTTGGCTTGCTTTTCGGTGAAGATGCAGTGGGTCTTATCGGTAAACCAGGCTTTGATATTTTTACAAATTATCAGAATTTTGACTGGTCAAATTTTGTTTTTAATCTTGTGTTCTGTGCTACAACTGCTACAATTGTTTCAGGCGCTATGGCAGAAAGAACAAAGTTTATTTCATATTGTGTTTATTCAGGTGTTATTTCAGCTCTTATTTATCCGATTGAGGCTCACTGGATCTGGGGCGGCGGCTGGCTGTCTCAATGGGGATTCCATGACTTTGCAGGTTCATGTGCAATTCACATGGTAGGCGGTATTTCCGCATTGATTGGCGCTAAAATCCTCGGACCTCGTATTGGTAAATTTGAAAAGAAAAACGGTAAAATTACTAAAGTTCACGCAATTCCGGGACACTCTCTTACACTCGGTGCATTAGGATGTTTTATTCTTTGGTTTGGATGGTACGGATTTAACGGAGCTGCTGCAAAAACTGTAGAAGGTCTTGGTTCAATATTCGTAACAACGACAATTGCCCCCGCAGTTGCAACATTTGTTTGTATGATATTTACATGGCTTAAATACGGCAAGCCTGACGTTTCAATGTGTCTAAATGCTTCGCTTGCAGGTCTTGTCGGAGTTACAGCAGGTTGTGATGTTGTTGACGCTTTAGGTGCAACAGCAATCGGTGTGGTTTCCGGTTTGCTTGTTCCGTTTGGCGTATGGCTTCTTGATCATAAGCTGCATATAGACGATCCTGTCGGCGCTGTAGCAGTACATATGATGAATGGTATCTGGGGTACTATAGCAGTTGGACTTTTTGCAACAGGCAATGCTCCTGAAAATGCAACATATGACGAACCTTTTAAAGGCTTATTCTATGGCGGAGGTTTTGATCTTCTCGGTAAACAGCTTGTAGGTATTCTTGCAGTCGGCGCATGGACAGCCGTTACAATTACAATTACATTCCTTGCAATCAAAGCTACAATCGGACTCAGAGCTTCCAAGAGAGAAGAAATTATTGGTCTTGATGCTACAGAGCATAATCTTCCATCCAGCTATGCTGACTTTATGCCGTCGTTTGAAAGTGTTACAGAAATGCAGACTCAGGGTGCAAAGGCTGGGGTAAATACTGCCGGAGTCGTACCTGTGGCACAGGCTGTTCCGGTTTCCGTTGAAACTAAATCTACAGCTCCGTCAGACGGAACGCCTAAGCTGACAAAGCTATCAATTATCTGCAAACCGGAAAAACTTGAAACGCTTAAATCATCTCTCAGTTCTATAGGCGTAAAAGGCATTACAGTAACTAACGTTATGGGATATGGTACTCAGAAGGGTCAAAAGACATATTACCGTGGTGTTGAACGTGATGAAGTTCAGCTGCTTCCTAAAACAAAGGTTGAAGTTGTTGTTTCCAAAGTACCAGTTGATACGGTCGTTAATACCGCTAAACAGGCTTTATATACCGGTAATATCGGCGACGGTAAGATCTTTATCTTTGACGTAGAAAATGTTGTAAAGGTTAGAACAGGTGAAGTTGGTTTTGATGCCCTTCAAGGAGAAGATGAAGAATCATTTTAAATATAAAAAATCCCTTGATTTTCAAGGGATTTTTTATTTATGATATTGTTAATAAAATGTTAATAAAATGTTAATAAAAAAGCAATAAAATAAAATCGTGAATATTGTATAATATAATTATTGTAATGTGTATTTTTTTATATATTTTTACTGTTAAGAGAGGAAGGATATTTATGAAGAGTTCAGGTATATTGAACAAAATTAAAGCTGCAGCAGTCAGTATATCGGTACTGGCGGCTGCTTTGGTTTCGCCGGGCGCCTTGTCGGAAGATTCTGCCGACGCTGCGGAAAGTATTAACTATGCCAAGGCTTTGCAGTATTCGCTTTATCTTTATGACGCTAATATGTGCGGATCTGAGGTGGGAGAAAAATCACAGCTAGACTGGCGTGACGACTGTCATACTTATGATTCTAAGGTTTCAACGCCGTACGGAACAATGGATTTAAGCGGCGGTTATCATGACGCAGGCGATCATGCAAAATTCGGTCTGCCGGCAGCATATTCTGCCACTATGCTTGGTTGGGGGTATTATGAATTTAAAGACGCATATACCCAGACAGGTCAGGCGAATCACCTCAAAACAATAACGGATTATTTCTGTGATTATTTCAAGAGATGTACGGTATTTAACGGAACTTCTGTTAAGGCTTTCTGTTATCAAGTTGGCGATGGTAATACTGATCATGACGAATGGAAATCACCTGAAAGTCAGACTCTTGCAAGACCTGCATATTTTGCTGATTCAAGTAATCCATGTACCGATGTAGTTGCAGAAACAGCAGCTGCGCTTGCTATGAATTACCTGAATTTTAAAAATGAAGAAGATCTTTATTATGCAAAGGCTCTTTATGAGTTTGCAAAGACAAATAATAAGGGAAACCATAATTCCGCTCCGTTTTATCAAGGCACATGCTATCTGGACGATCTGGCACTGGCTTCAATTATTCTATATAAGGCAACAGGAACTTCTTCATATAAAACCGATTGTGCAAATTGGATCAGTCAGTCTAACTGGGCGTATACAACTCAGCAGCCGCTATGTTGGGACAGTGTGTGGCCTGCTGTGAATGCGATATATGCAAACGAGTGGAACAGGGTGGCTGAAAATATTGACGTACTTAAGGGAAAAGCTAATTCCGAGGGCTATGCTTGTCACGATAATTGGGGATCGGCAAGATATAATACAGCTGAGCAGCTTATATGTCTGGTATATGATAAATATAATAATTCAAATTCTTATACGACATGGGCGAAAGGTCAGATGGAGTATCTTTTCGGAAACAATAAACTTGGAAATTGTTATATGGTAGGTTATAGCAGTAATTCAGTAAAGCATCCGCACCATAGAGCAGCAACAGGCTTTACTAATTTTCCGTCAGAAAATAAGGGAAAAGAACATGCATATGTGCTTGTAGGCGCTCTTGTAGGCGGCCCTGACAGAGACGGAAATTATTACGATGTTACTGATGAATACCACTATACAGAAGTATCTGTTGACTACAATGCCGGGTTTGTGGGTGCTTTGGCAGGACTTTATCTGAAATATGGTTCAGGACAGTCTGTGGATTCAAGTATTCCAGGTGTTTCCGGATCAACCCCTGTAGTTACTACACCGGCAGTTACAACAACTCCAGTTGTTACAAAACCAATTATAACATCAGCTTCAACCAGTTCTTCGTCATCTTCAACTTCATCAAAAGTGACACAAGAAATTACAACTACATCAAAGTCTGTTGTTACCAGTACTTCTGCAACAGGCGGGGCTGATAGCGGAACAAAGGTTGTTAATGTAAATACCTCGCTTAATTATTCCAGTGACAATAATAAGATGTATAAAGTAAATATTTCTGATTTAGTACCAAGCGGAGCAAAAGCAGAAAAATTTATTATAAAGCTTTCTGCTAACGGTAATATTGGTTCTCCGTCTATCGGCGGCGGAATTTCAGTGACTAACAATACTAATAATTGGCTTGATTTAAACGGAATTCAGAATATCAGCGGTTCGTCGGGTACAATAGAATTTGATGTTTCTTCAATTAAGAATGATATTCAATACGATGGAGGTATTTTCCAGATAGGATACTGGTGGGGAGAACAGTCAAATATAAATGTTGATTCAATAACATGTATTTATACTTCTGAAAGTCAAGCGGTTACTACTGCTTCAACTGCGGTTACTACCAGAAAAACCACGGTGTCTTCAACTGTTTCAACTAAGATAACGGCTGGTACTACTACTGCTGCAACGACGCCGGATTACGGCGACATTGACTGGGATAAGGTAAAGTACGGTGATGTTAATCAGGACGGTTATGTAGATTCGGCTGATATAGTTGTTATTAATAAATACCTGTTGAGTCAAGTTGAATATCCGATGAAAAATGCAACTGCTATGGAAAATGCGGATTGTGACCGTGACGGTGAAATTACAACCAAGGATTCATTTGTGATAATAAATTGCGCTTTGGGATTAATTAATGAAAGTCAAATTGGAAAATAATTAAAATACAGACCGCAAAATAACCAGGTTTTAAATTTATATTTATAGGTATTGACAAAATAAGAGCATAAGTGTATAATATAGACAAGAAATAAATTCGCCTTATCAAGAGCGGTGGAGGAACAGGTCCTGTGAAGCCCGGCAACCTAATTGTGATATAATCAAGAAAGGTGCTAATTCCTGCGGTTTATCCGAGAGATGAGGATTTTAATAAAAATCACAGTGTCCGGATATGATTCGGACACTTTTTCTTTTATACAGGGTGAATTTTTCTTGAAATTTTGAAAGGAGGCTGCCAAATGGCAGCGTAAAGAAATGGCAAAAAAATTTTTTACATCTGAATCAGTTACTGAAGGACATCCTGATAAAATCTGTGATCAGGTATCTGATGCAATTCTGGATGCCCTTCTGGAGCAGGATCCTAATTCGAGAGTAGCTTGTGAAACTGTCTGCACAACAGGTATGGTAATGTGCATGGGCGAAATAAGCACTAAAGCTTATGCTGATATTCCGAAAATTGTAAGAGAGGTTATTGTTGATATCGGATATGATCGGGCTAAGTATGGATTTGACGGCTATACATGTTCAGTGATTACAACAATCGACGAGCAGTCGGGCGATATTGCAATGGGTGTGAATGAGGCGCTTGAATCAAAGGAAGGCGATATGTCGGACGATAATTCAACAGGCGCCGGCGATCAGGGACTTATGTTCGGATATGCCTGCAATGAAACTCCGGAGCTTATGCCTATGCCGATTTCTATGGCTCATAAGCTTGCGCTGAAGCTTACCGAAGTAAGAAAGGACGGTACCTTGCGTTACCTTCGTCCTGACGGAAAAACGCAGGTTACTGTTGAATATGATGATGATAAGCCGGTAAGAATTGAAACTATTGTAGTTTCATCACAGCATGCTCCGGAAATCACACTTGATCAGATAAAGAAAGATATTATTGAATATGTAATCAAACCTGTTGTTCCGGCAGAGCTGATTGACGAAAATACTAAATATTATATTAATCCTACAGGTCGTTTTGTAATTGGCGGTCCTCAGGGCGACAGCGGTCTTACAGGAAGAAAAATTATAGTTGATACTTACGGCGGTTATTCCCGTCACGGCGGCGGAGCATTTTCAGGTAAGGATCCTACAAAGGTTGACAGATCTGCGGCATATGCGGCGAGATATATTGCCAAGAATGTTGTTGCTGCCGGACTTGCAGATAAGTGTGAAGTTCAGCTGGCATATGCAATAGGAGTTGCCAAACCTGTTTCCATACTTATTGACACATTCGGTACGGGAAAGGTTGACGAAGAGAAGCTTTCAGCTGCTGTTGACAAGGTGTTCGATCTTCGTCCTGCCGCAATCATCAAGATGCTTGATTTAAGAAAGCCTCAGTATAGAAAGCTTGCCGCTTACGGTCATATGGGACGTGAAGATTTAGGCGTTGTATGGGAAAAAACTGATAAAGTTGACGCAATAAAAGAGGCTTTGGCGGAACTATAATTTTTAGTAAATGTTGATAAAGCCCGTTAATACGGGCTTTATTTATGATTATAAAAAGGAGGAATAAAAATGCAGTTAAGAAAAATGTTCAGCGGAATTTTGACTGCTGCGGTTTCCTTTACGGCGGTGTTATGTATTGGTCAGAATAGAAGCGATAATCCTGTAAGAGTATCTGCGGCGGAGGAGCCGGTAAAAATTATGGCGTTGGGCGATTCCATAACAGACGGTTATTTCGGGACCGACGGATATCGCAAATATTTTTATCACAATATGACTGAAATGGGTCATGACATTGATATGGTCGGCGCAAAGGATTACAGCGGCTGGAATCCCTCATATACTGACAGTAACGGGGTGACCTTTGAGTATGACGGAGACCATTCCGGCTACAGCGGATATGCAATTCAGTATATGACCGGTACAGAAACAAGACAAGGACTGTTGGAAACAGTGCAGAGTACTGATATGATAAAAAAATGCGATCCGGATATTGTTTTGCTGCAAATCGGAACAAACGATATTTTAAGCAATTATAATGAAGGTATAATAGACCGTCTTGAAAATCTTGTAAACGTTATACTTGAAGATATGAATGATTCTGATGATGTTGTTTTTGTTTCTACTATTCCGTATATGGACGTTTTAATGGTTTATGATTGGTTCTGGTCATACGGGGAGGTTAAATCCGATAATTCTCAGGAGGACTTTGCAAAGATTGTTCATGGATATGTAGACAGTTACAATGATCAGATAAAGCAGATGGTAACGGAAATGCAGACGCAGGGAAAACCCGTAAAATTTGCAGATATCAACAGTGTTATTGATCCGTCAACTGATTTGCAGGATGGTATTCACCCTAATGAGACAGGCTATCAAAAAATGGGAACTTACTGGTCAAATCTTGTGGATAATTATTTGAGTACTGAGTCTGAAACTACAACTGAGGAAACTACATTGGTTGATAAGTATAAAAAAGGCGATGTAAATACTGACGGTGAGATTAATGTTTCTGATTTGATTGTTTTACAGAAATATCTGCTGAAAAAAGGCGGTATTCTTCCGGAACAGACTTACTATGCAGATATGGACAATAACAACATGCTGAATATATTTGACAGTATTCAGCTGAAACGTTTGTTGATATTAAACGAATAAAAAATAAGAATCCTCCCTTTTGGAGGATTCTTATTTTAATATACCAATAATTCCGGTAATAATAATCAGAATATGAACAATCAGTAATGCCGGAACCAGTATGTAAAACTTAGGATGTTTGGTTTTATGTCTGAAAATTTTCATACCGGCTGCTGCACCGAAGCTTCCTCCAATAAAGGCAGATAAAAGAAGTGCAGATTCTGAAATTCTCCATTGGTGCTTTATAGCACGCTGCTTATCAATATAAAACATAGATATTGATATAATATTAATTAGTATAAAATACAAAATAAGTATTAACGGAAACCTCATAAAGCCGTTACTGATAAATTCAGCAATTTTAAATAAAGTATTCAATTTTGTATCCTTTCAAACTGTTTGGGCAGAGCAGTATATTTCCGCTCTGCCCCTAAGCTAATTATAACATACATATAGCCATGATTCAATAGACAGATTACTTCTTAACTGATTTTTTAATAAACTTAATAAGCTGAATTAAAATCAATGTGCCAATTGATGTGGCTGCAATCATTATAATCTGTACAATATTTAAAGGTTCAGCTTTAAATATTGTAGAAACTGCCGGTACAAACAATACTAAAGCCAGCAGTAAAACACCGATTCCGAAAGCTCCGAAAATAAATTTATTGTTGAAAAACTTTTTTGTAAATAAAACAGGATTATCAGATTTGCAGTTGAAACCATGAATCAGACGTGAAAGACATATACTCGCAAAGGCCATAGTACTTCCTACGGCAGGACTTGTTTGCAGTCCGAAAAGGAAACATGCAGCAGAAGCCGCTGAAATAATAAGTCCTTCTGACATTACACTCAGAATAAATGATTTTGTAAGAATGGATTCGTTGATAGGACGTGGCTTTTCTTTCATTACATCATTGGTGTGAGGTTCAAGACCGAGAGCGATTGCCGGAAGTGAATCGGTCAGCAAATTGATAAATAAAAGATGAACGGCGGCAAATGGTACAGGAAGCGCAAAAATTGAGGCGAAAAGTACTACAAGTATCCCCGCCGTATTTCCGGAGAGAAGAAATTGAATGGAACGTTTTATATTGGCATAAATATTACGTCCGTTATTTACTGCTTTAACAATTGTTGCAAAATTATCATCAGCTAAGACCATTGAAGCAGCGTCCTTGGAAACCTCTGTACCCGTAATGCCCATTGCGACGCCTATGTCAGCCTGCTTCAACGCCGGAGCGTCGTTTACGCCGTCTCCTGTCATGGCAACAATGTTTCCTCTTTCCTGCCATGCTTTGACTATTCTGATTTTATGCTCCGGAGAAACTCTTGCATAGACAGATTTTGTCGGAACATATTCCTTTAACTGCTCATCGGTAAGACTGTCAATTTCACTTCCCTCTGCCGCTTCGGAATAGTCTTTTAATATACCGATTTCTTTTGCGATAGCAGCGGCTGTTACCTTATGGTCTCCGGTTATCATAATGGGTTTTATTCCAGCGCTGATACATTCGGCAACGGCAGCTTTAGATTCTTCTCTGGGCGGATCCATCATTGCAATAATTCCCATGAAAGTAAGACCGGATTCATCTTTAACAGAGATATCTGCACTTTCTATTTCTTTATATGCAAATGCCAGAAGTCTCAGTCCTTGAGCTGAAAGTTGAGCAGTTATCTCAGAAATGGCAGATTTTTCTGGATCAGTAAGATTCATTCGGTCAAGCAGAATGTCTGCCGCACCTTTTGTGATCATTGTAAGGACGCCGTTTACATTGTGAACTGTAGACATAAGCTTTCTGTCTGAATCAAATGGAATTTCTGTAATACGGGGATATTTTTCACGGATATATTCAAAATTGAAATTATACTTTAACCCGAAATTTACTAACGCTGTTTCTGTGGGATCGCCGATTTCTTTTCCGTCCTTACAGACAGCGTCGTTACAAAGAATGCTTGAAAGAAGAAGTCTTTTTTGATGATTGATATCAAAGTTACCGTTTTCACAATCAATTATTTCGTTATCTACATAGAATTTTTTTACGGTCATTTTATTTTGAGTCAGCGTACCTGTTTTGTCAGAACATATTACAGAAACGCTTCCAAGACCTTCAACAGCATGAAGCTTTCGTATTATAGCATTTTCTTTTGACATCTTTTGAGTACCAAAAGACAGTACAATTGTAACGATTGAGCTTAAAGCTTCCGGAATAGCGGCAACGGCCAGAGCTACGGCAAACAAGAACGAATTCATTATATCTTCGCCACGGAAAACATTAAGTCCGAAAACCAGTGCGCAGATAATAAGAATTCCTATAGAAAGCTTTTTTCCGAAGCTGTCAAGATTTGCTTGAAGGGGAGTTTTTCTTTCCTTTGCACTGTTGATAAGTCCTGCAATTTTTCCGACTTCAGTATTCATACCGATATCGGTAACGAGAAATTTTCCTCGTCCGTACGTAACAAAACTTCCGGAATACACCATATTTATTCTGTCGGCAAGAGGAAGATCATGATCAAATGTTTCATCGGATTTTTCAACGTTCAGACTTTCGCCAGTCAGTGCGCTTTCGTTTACTTTAAGACTGGCATTTTCAATAATACGCCCGTCAGCACATATATAGTCGCCGGCTTCCAGTAATACAATATCTCCGATAGTTACCTGTTCTGAAGGAATGATAACAGTATTTCCGTCACGTAATACCTTTGCACTGGGAGCAGAAAGCTTTTTCAGACTGTTTAGAGATTTTGCCGCTTTGACTGTCTGTACTGTGCCGAGAATGGCATTAAGAGTAATTACCGCAATTATTACAACAGTACTTTCAACATCTCCGAGTATTGCTGAAACAACTGCGGCGGCAATAAGTATAATAACTAAAAAGTCTTTAAACTGTTCCAGAAAAATCATAAAAATACTTTTTGATTTTTCTTCAATTAGTTCATTTTTGCCGTATTTTTCCTGATTTTTGTTTGCTTGTGCTGAACTCAGTCCGGTTTCAGAAGAACTCAGTTCAGCAAGCAATGTGGCTTTAGATTTCTGATAATTTTCTTTCATTTTTTTCTCCTTATTTTTTAGGGAAATAAAAAAGACTTTTGCCGAAATCAACTATTAAATACGTTAATAACTGATTTCAACAAAAGTCTTGCCGTTTAGATATGCTACGGACTGGTAAAGCAGTCGTACTGACGCAGACATAAACAGGAAATCCTGCCGGCTACTCCCTTTTATTTGAGTACAATTATATATTATAATTGACAGTTTGTCAAGAGCAAAATTAAATATTTATGTATTTTTATTTGACATTAAGTTTAGTGTATGGTAAAATATAAATATTATTATAAAGGAATAGCGAACGATATGAAAATGAATAAAAAAATTATAAATCTTTTAGCGTCTGTGATATGCATTTCAAGTATTGTCGGTGTTCAGCCTACAGTTTTAGCAGTAACTGAAGATATGACAGATAAATCAAGTGATTTATCTGTGTCGGGTACAGCTGAGATTATAGCGTCAGGAGAGTGCGGAGCATACGGCGATAATCTTATGTATAAGTTGAACTCCGAAGGTGTTTTAACAATAAGCGGTCAAGGCGAAATGGCTGATTGGTTTACAAATACAGTGCCATGGAAGGATTACAAAAATAGCGGTAAGATAACCAGAGTAATAATTCATGAGGGTGTAACATCTGTATCGACTAAAGCTTTTGTTTTTTGTGAGAGTTTGGAATATGCTTTTATACCTAGCTCTATGAAGGATATTGACGGCTTTACAGCATGTTCTTCTCTAAAAAGTATTAATTTACCGGAGGGACTGGAGACAATTGGAATTCAGGCATTTTGCGATTGTGACAGTCTGAAAACCGTAACCATTCCTTCAAGTGTTAATAGTATCGGATTCGGCGCTTTTGAATGGTGTGATTCATTAACTGAAATAAAAGTAAAATCCAATAATGCGTATTTTACAGATATTAACGGAGTACTTTACAACAAGGATAAGACGAAGATACTACAGTATCCTAAAGCTAAAACACAAACTTCGTATATAATTCCTTCAAGTGTAACTACAGTAGGTAGGGATGCCTTTGAAGAATGTGAAAATCTTAAAAGTATTATTCTTCCTGAAAGACTTACATCAATAGAAGAAAGTGCATTTAGCAGCAGCGGTATAAAAACAATTGAAATACCAGCAGGCGTTACAACTATAAGTAGGTCTGCGTTTAACAGTTCGTTTATCGAAAGTATAGTGCTTCCAAACAATATTGTAAAAATAGATGAAATGGCTTTCAGAAACTGCAAAAACCTTAAAAAAATATTTATTCAGAATCCTCAATGTGAAATTGATGATAGCTTTGGTACTATATGCAGTAATCTGGCTTTTGAGAATGCATATAGACAATTCGACGGTATTATTTACGGCTATGAAAATTCTACAGCTCATGCTTATGCACAAAAATATGAATATCCTTTTTCTGCCTTTATTTATGGTGACGCTAACAGTGACGGTAAGCTTACAGCCGGTGACGCCGCATTTATAGCGAAAAATCTTGCAGAGCAGAAGGGTCATACATTGCCTGCATATGCAGACTTTACAGGTGACGGTAAAGTAACCGCTTATGACGCAGCAATGATTGCAAAGTATCTTGCAGAACAAAGTCTGAAAAATTAAAAAAACTATTGACAAATTTGTAAAAATGTGATAAAATAACTTTTAGCCGCATGTGTACGGTTTTGAAGTTATGTTTTTATAACACCGTAACTCAGCGAGTTTTATAGAAAAGGCAGGTGCCGGAAAATGTACGCAGTTATTGAAACAGGCGGTAAGCAGTATCAGGTAAAAGAAGGAGATACTCTTTTTATCGAAAAGCTTAACGTTGAAGCAGAACAGACAGTAAATTTTGACAAGGTAGTAGCAGTAGGAACAGATAATGGTCTTACAGTTGGTGCTCCATATGTTGAAAACGCTGTTGTTGAAGCTAAGGTTTTAAAGAACGGTAAGGCTAAGAAAATTACTGTTTTTACTTACAAGCCTAAGAAGGGTGAAAAGAAGAAACAGGGTCACAGACAGCCTTATACACAGGTTAAGATTGAAGCTATTAAGGCATAATTTATGATCGTCGCTGAATTCTTCAGAAAAAACGGCGAAATTACCGGGTTTAAAGTAAGCGGACATGCAGGATATGATGAATCCGGAAGAGATATTGTATGTGCCGGCGTATCTTCTGCGGTTATGATGACGGCAAATCTGATAACAGAAATTTTCAGATTTGAAGCGGAAGTATCGGCGGTTGACGATACGGTTACTTTAAAAACTGATATTCCGTGTAATGATGTTTTGCAGGGCATTTATAAGGGTCTTGCTTTGCAGATTGAACAGATATCATTGGAATTTAACGGAACGATTAAAATGAAATATTCGGAGGTGTAATAGATGCTTAAGATCAGTATGCAGTTCTTTGCTCATAAAAAAGGTTCAGGTTCTACAAAAAATGGACGTGATTCTGAATCCAAGAGACTTGGTGTTAAGAGAGCAGACGGTCAGTATGTAGTAGCAGGTAATATTCTGGTACGCCAGAGAGGTACGCATATTCACCCTGGCGAAGGCGTAGGTATCGGTTCTGACGATACTTTATTTGCTAAAGTTGACGGCAGAGTCAGATTTGAACGTGTTGGACGCGACCGTAAAAAGGTAAGCGTTTACGCTGAACAGTAATCAGTTACTTCGGTTCATTAAAATCCCGGGCTTCTTGGCTTGGGATTTTGTTGTATAAAATTAATGACTGGAATTTATGAGGTGAAATATGTTTGTTGATAAGGCGAAAATAAAAATTAAAGCAGGAAACGGCGGAGACGGTGCAATATCATTTCATCGAGAAAAATACGTGGCTGCGGGCGGTCCGGACGGCGGAAACGGCGGAAAAGGCGGAGATGTGATTTTTGTGGCAGACGACAATTTTTCATCTCTTATTGATTTCAGATATAAACGTAAATATGTTGCTCAGAACGGTGAAAACGGAGGAGCGAAAAGATGTACGGGAAAAAGTGCTCCTGATTTAATAATCAAGGTTCCCAGAGGAACAGTGATAAAGGACGCTCAAACCGGACGTATTATGGCGGATATTTCTACGGACGAACCTCAGATACTTGCTCATGGCGGAAGAGGAGGCAGGGGAAACTGTAATTTTGCTACATCTATCAGACAAATCCCCAGATTTGCAAAGCCGGGTTATCCCGGAGAGGAATTTGAAGTAACTCTGGAGCTTAAACTTATAGCAGATGTAGGACTTGTAGGGTTTCCAAATGTAGGAAAATCTACTCTTATATCTGCGGTAAGCGCAGCGAAACCTAAAATTGCCAATTATCATTTTACTACCCTCACTCCGGTTCTTGGGGTAGTTAAGGTAAGCGAGGAAAAATCCTTTGTAATGGCTGATATTCCCGGACTTATAGAAGGCGCCAGCGATGGTGTGGGACTGGGACATGAATTTTTAAGGCACGTAGAAAGATGCAGACTGATCGTGCATGTTTTGGACGCATCAGGAGTTGAGGGAAGAGATCCGCTGGAGGATTTTGATATTATCAATTCTGAACTTGAAAACTTCAGCAGTGAGCTAGCGCAGTGTCCTCAGATAGTTGCCGCAAATAAATGCGATATGGCAGATGAAGAGCAGATTGAACATATCAGAAATTATATAGAACAAAAGGGTATGAAATTTTTTGCTGTTTCTGCTGCAACAACTCATGGTACAAAAGAGCTGATAAATGAGGTGGCGGCTGAATTGGAAAAGCTTCCGCCGGTCAAATCCTATGAGGCAGAGCCGATTACTCAGGCTGAAATTGAAGAAAAAGCTCTTTCCCATACTAAATTTGATATTGAAATAGAGGACGGAGTTTACTATGTCGACGCAAAGTGGCTTGAGCCTGTAATGCGCACTATCAGTATGGATGATTATTCATCTCTTCAATATTTCCAGCAGGTTCTTCGTAAAAGCGGAATTATAGACAAACTTGAGAAAATGGGAATTAATGAGGGTGATACGGTTAATATTCTGGGATTTGAATTTGATTATGTAAGGTAATTAAAAATGAATAAAATACTAACTGAAAGAGAAGTAAATCAATATAGTCCCTTAGCGCTGGCATTTTTGGGTGACAGCATTTATGAACAGCTTGTAAGGGAAAAAATCATATTTGCAGCAAATATGCCTGCTTCAAAAATGCATGCGCTTAAAGTTTGCAGGGTTTGTGCGGAATATCAGTCAAAAGCCCTAGAAAAAATAATCCCTCTTCTTGATGAAAAGGAAACGGCAGTAGTAAAACGGGGTAGAAATGCTACAGGAAATACCGTTCCTAAGCATTCCAGTACTGCTGATTACAGACGTGCTACCGCATTGGAATGCTTGTTTGGATATCTTCATTTGCTCGGCAGAGAGGAACGTATTGATGAACTTTTTCAGATTATTTGGGGTATGGAAGAATTTGTTATTAAATAGAAACTTTATTTAGGAGTGTGACTTTTTATGTCAGGACATTCAAAATGGAATAATATAAAAAGAAAAAAGGAAGCGACTGACGCTGCAAAGGGTAAAATTTTTACCAAGATCGGACGTGAAATAACAGTATGTGTAAAAGAAGGCGGTCCGGATCCGAATAACAATTCAAAGCTTCGTGATCTGATCGCTAAAGCAAAATCAAATAATGTGCCTAACGACAATATTGAAAGAGTTATCAAAAAAGCTGCCGGCGGCGGAGATAAAAATAATTATGAAACCAATATTTATGAGGGATATGGTCCTAACGGGGTAGCAGTAATTGTTGAGTGCCTTACAGACAATAAAAACAGGACTGCCGGAGATATACGCCACTATTTTGACAAGTTCGGCGGAAATCTCGGTACAAGCGGCTGCGTTTCTTTTATGTTTACGAAAAAGGGTATAGTTATTGTTGAAAATAACGGTGTTGATGAAGATACGATAATGGAAGATGCTTTTGAATTTGGTGCTGATGATATGTCTGTTGAGGATGAGGTAGTTGAAATTTCATGTGAACCGTCTGAACTGGGAACGCTCAGAGAAGGACTGGTTTCAAAGGGATATAATGTTGTTTCAGCAGAAGTTGATCAGATTCCTTCAACATATACTACACTTACAGATGAGGAGCATATTAAGAAAATGAATCTTCTCCTGGAACATCTTGAGGATAATGATGATGTTCAAAATGTTTATCACAACTGGGAAAATGCAGATTAAATATTATTAGTAATATATGCTATAACTAAAAGAGCTAACTGAAATATATTTCGGTTAGCTCTTTAAATTATAATCTCTTAAGGCGATAAAATGTTTTATATGAAAATAAAATTATCGGTTATCAATCTTTTCCGGATACATATCATGATTAAATAATCTGTTTTCAGCAAGCTTTTCCCATTTTGTACCGGGTTTGCCATAGTTGCAGTATGGATCAATTGATATGCCGCCCCTTGGCGTAAATTTACCCCATACTTCAATATATTTGGGATCCATAAGATCAATTAAATCCTTCATAATTTTATTTACGCAATCCTCATGAAAGTCGCCATGATTGCGGTAGCTGAAAAGATAAAGCTTCAATGACTTGCTCTCTACCATTTTTACATCCGGAATGTAGGAAATGTAGATCGTTGCAAAATCCGGCTGACCTGTAATAGGGCATAAGCTTGTAAATTCCGGACAATTAAACTTAACAAAATAGTCGTTTTCCTGATGTTTGTTTTCAAATGTTTCAAGTACTTCCGGAGCATAATTATCAGGATATTTAGTTTGCTGATTACCTAACAGGGTTAAATTTTCCTTTTCTCTATTATCCATTTTTTCACCTCATTGCAGGATCGTTGATACCGTTTAATTCAAATGCCTTTGCACGGTCAATACATGTGCCGCATTGACCGCAAGGTTTATCTCCGCCTTCATAACAGCTCCATGTAAGTTCATAAGGAACCTTTAATTCAAGACCGATTTTTACAACGTCTGCTTTTGTCATATTTACGAATGGTGCTTCAATTTTAAGCTGTTTACCGCTGCCCTCATAAACAGCTGTATTCATAGCGGTGTTGAAAACAGAAGAACAGTCCGGATAAGCATTACCAGCAGCGTCGTCAGCGTGAGCGCCGTAATAAATTACACTGCATTTCCTTGACAAGGCAATTGCTGCCGCAGAAGAAATAAACAGTCCGTTACGGAAAGGAACGTACGTTGAAACAGGAGAACCGTTTGTCTTTTCAAGCTGTTGTGCATATGATTCATGAGGAATGTCTTCATCAGAGCCTTTAAGTAAAGAACAATCTGAAAATCTGAAAATCAGTGACAAGTCCAGATCAATTTTTTCAATTCCATAATATTGTACAATTGCGTTGGCGGCTTCAATTTCTTTTGTATGTTTTTGTCCATATGTTATAGACAGTGCGATAACATTTTCTTTTCCGTATTTTGAAATGGCAAGTCCAAGACAGGTAGTACTGTCAATGCCGCCGCTGAATAATACAAGCGCTTTCATATTAAACTCCTTTATTTTATCTGTAAAAATAATCTGTTTTGCAAAGCTGTATCAGTTTTAAATTTTCCCCTTAGAGTTGTTGAACGGGTGTATGAACTGCCGTTTTTAATACCTCTTGCGGTCATGCAGGAATGTTTGCCTTCAATATAAACAGCAACGTCCTGCGAACCGGAAGCTATGGAAATGATTTCAGCAATATCAGCTCCTAGCTTTTCCTGAAGCTGCAAACGCTTTGCTGCCATATCTGCAATACGTGCGATTTTTGAAAGACCCAAAACCTTTCCGTCAGGAATGTAAGCAACAGTAACTTTCATGTCATACATAAGCGCAAGATGATGCTCGCAGTGAGAAAAAACTTCTATGTCTTTTACAATTACCATATCGTCATTTTCTGAGTCCGGAAGTTCAAAAGTCTTGCAGAACATATCTGCGATTTCACGGTTAGTATAATTCATTCCCTCAAAGATTTCTTCATACATATTTGCAACACGTTCAGGAGTTTCTTTAAGTCCTTCACGTTCCGGATCGTCTCCGAGAGCGATTAGTATTCCCCTGATATGCTCCATAATTGCATTTTTATCAATTGCCATTGCCTACACTCCTCTCTTATCAGGATTCCAAATAAATTTATGAAGCTGAAGCTGAAAATTAATTCCGTTCATTTTATTTTCAAGCATGAAATCAACTATTTCACGAGGTTCGATTTTTCCGAAAACCGGACTCAAATAAACGGCGCATTTTTTTGTCAGGTGTTTTTTTTCGATTATTTCAAGTGCTTTCTGAAGATCCTCATTACTGCCGCATACGAATTTTATTGTATCGTTTTTTGTAAGAAAATCGTAATTTTTCATTTCCATAAACCGTTCCATACCGCTTGACGGCAGCTTGTAGTCCAGAGTAAAGGACGGCATTATTTTCATCTGTCTGAAAGGAGATATGTCCTCGGAACCGTTAGTTTCAATTTCAACGTCCAGACCATTTTGACATAGCAAGTCAATAAGCTCGTAAATACCTGTTTGAATAAGGGGTTCTCCTCCTGTTAGTGTAACATTGGATATACCTGTTTTTTGTATGTAAACAAGAATATCATTGGCGGTCATCATTTCTGCCGGACAATTATCAGAATTTGCCCAAAATGTATCGCAGTAGGAACAGTTCAGATTACAGCCTTTAAAACGTATAAAAACTGCCGGCTGACCTGCTTTTCGTCCCTCACCGTTAATACTTACAAACTTTTCAGCAATGTTATATCTGTACAACTTATCCCTCCTCGTACATAGCGCAGTTGTTTGGCGTTTCATAAACTGTTACATTGTGCGGACGGAAGCCCCGTTCTTTTAAAATCATAAAAAAGTGTCTGGAAAGATTTTCAGCAGTAGGTCTGAATGGCAGTTCAACTAATCTGAAACCGTCTCGTTTAAGGAGTTCCATAGTATCGGGTTTAAGTGTATTTTTTTCATAAATTAACGAGTGGTCGTAATGGTCGGCAATAAGCTGCAAAGCCTTTTTCAGATCGGTAAAATCCATTATCATTCCTTTGTTCTGTCCGCTTCTTTGCAGGAATGCGTTTTGAACTGTCACTTCAATTTTCCATCTGTGACCGTGAATATTGCTGCATTTGCCTTCATAGCCATATAAAAAATGAGCGCTGTCAAATGCGGCTTCAGTTTTGAGAAAATACATTTATTACACTTCCTTTAAAATACAAAAAGGGTATAGAGACACCTATACCCTTAAATTACTTTAAGCTTATGATGTCCTGGTTTTGTTTAGGGACAGGATGGCACAAACGAACTGTCCGTATTTATTGTAACATATATATTGAATTTCGTCAAGATACTGTTTTTGCGGAAATAATATTATAGTAGTCAGAGGTTTTCTTTAAAGTAAATACCATTTTCTTTTCCGGAGCGATTTTCTTTTCCCTGTTCCAGGCGGGAGAATCCTTGTAGCATTCAACATTTAAAGTATAGATATCATCGGAAACGGACACGTTTGTCACTACCGGATACATTGTATAAATATCAGTATTTTCCGGAATGACATAGCCTTTTTGTTCTTTATCATAAATAATAGAAACATCGCCGATTCCTGATGTAATATTTTCAATTTTGTCCTCGCTGCCGAATAGTTTTTCAATTACATATTCAATTTGGGTTTGAGGTATCAGGGTTTCCTCTGTTTCTGAGTTGCGGAATATTTTTATATCTCCGTTAATGATGATTTCCCATACTGAAATATTAATAAGCTCTTCTGCCGGAATATCATCAAAGCTTTCAAAGTCGCTTACTTGGGTTTCAACTAAAGGATATATAACCTTTTGTACCTCTGCTTTTAAAATATTTTCTTTTTCCTGTTTGTCAGCAGGAGTCATTTCAAGTTTTTCAAGACAATAAATTGCAGAACTGAATATGCCGATAATAGTAAACGCTGCGACTACTGCTGTGTATATAATACGCCAAGCAGTTTTCCATGGACTTCTCCTTCTGGGAACATCGTCTCTCATACTGTCATCTTCAGCGTCAAGGAATTCGGCAAATTCCTCCGTATTCATCTGATGTGCGTCATTAAATTCATCGTCATATTCATCATCGCCGTAATTATCATTATATCCGTCGTCGTCACTGCCGTAATCGTTGTTGTTATTATTGTATCCTGAATCGTTATAGCTATGATCAGGTTCATTTTCGGAAATATCGTTTATTGAATAGATCCTTGTAGCGTCACTTTCAGGAGGTTGTGAGGAGGACAGAGAACGGTTATATTCTTCCCGTTCTTCTGCTTCTGATTTTATATTATAGTCGGAATAATTATAAGATGAGGACTGATAAGAGAGTTTCTTTCCGGATTGAATATCTCTGTTTTCAGCAGAAAATTCTCTCAAAAGTTCATCTATCAGGGCATCTGTTTCACTTTTTTCTCTCATAGGCGTATAATTCCATTTTCTCTTTTTTTCATTTAGTGTTTCCTCGATTTCCTCAAGTATATCCATAGGAATTCTCCTTATCTTATTTGACCGTTTCCGTTTATAAGATATTTTACGGTTGTAAGCTCACGCAGTCCCATAGGACCTCTTGCATGGAGCTTTTGAGTTGAGATTCCGATTTCGGCTCCGAATCCGAATTCGCCGCCGTCTGTAAACCGTGTGGAAGCATTTACATATACTGCGGCTGCGTCAACTTCTCTCTGAAATTTTTCAGCGTTTTCAAGGCTTTTTGTAACTATGCATTCGGAATGTCTTGTTGAATATTTTTGAATATGCTCGATTGCCTCTTCAATAGAATCAACCACTTTGACGGAAATAATAAAATCGAGAAATTCAGTAGCATAATCATCATCAGAAGCTAAAGTAACGCAGTCGCCGAGAATCTCCGCTGTTTTTTTGCAGCCTCTGATTTCTACGTTGTGTTCGTCCAGTTTTGATTTAATAACAGGCAAAGCGGCTTCGGCAATATTTTTATGAACAAGAAGGCTTTCTACTGCATTGCATACGGACGGACGCTGAGTTTTGCCGTTATTGACAATATCGGCAGCCATTTGAATATCGGCTGATTCGTCAACATAAACATGACAGTTTCCTGTACCGGTTTCAATAACAGGTACTGTAGCCTGATTGACAACAGCGTTTATAAGTCCTGCGCCGCCTCTTGGAATGAGTACGTCGAGATATTTGTTGAGCTTCATAAGTTCAGCAGCCGCTTCACGGGAAGTATCTTCAACAAGCTGAATTACATCAGCCGGCAGACCCGCTTTTTCAACTGCTGCTCTCATCACGTCGGCAAGACATTTATTGGAGTTTATCGCTTCTTTGCCGCCCTTTAAAATAACCGTATTTCCGGCTTTGAGACAAAGGGTTGCGGCGTCGACGGTAACATTCGGACGGGATTCAAAAATAATTCCGATAACTCCAAGCGGTACTCTTGTTTTGCAGATTTTAAGTCCGTTAGGACGGATAACACCGTAATCGACAGAGCCTATCAGATCCTCAGCTTCAATGAGGTTAAGTACGCTTGAAGCGATGTCGCTTATACGTTTTTCATTGAGCATAAGCCTGTCCTGCATTGAAACGGACATGCCGTTTTTTACTGCATTTTCAAGGTCAAGCTTATTTTTTTCAATAATAAGGCTTGTATTTTGAATAAGTGCGTCGGCAATTGACTTTAACGCTTCGTTTTTCAGCTTTGCCGATGCTGACGCAGCAGCGTGTTCCGCAGCTTTTGCCTTTGCGCCGAGTGTTTCAATATAAGTCATAGTGGACACCTCCGTATTAGTGTGAAATAAAAATCGTTCCTGTTTCATCGTTTTCAAAAAGTCCATAAAGTTTGTCAGGATTATTGCCGTTCATAATTATCATATCGATTCCGGCTTCATTTGCAATTTTGGCAGCATTGATTTTTGTAGCCATTCCGCCCGTACCTAAAGAGGTTCCGGCGCCGCCCGCAATATTTTCAATATGCTCATTGATTTCCGTAACCACCGGAATCAACTTTGCTTCTGGATTTTTATGGGGATCGCTGTCATAAAGTCCGTCAATATCAGAAAGAATTATAAGCAAATCGGCTTTTGCAAGCTTTGCTACTATCGCAGATAATGAATCATTTTCACCAATTTCCAGTTCAAGCTCGTCAATGGCAACAGTATCGTTTTCATTTACGATGGGAATAACTCCCATGGAAATCAGCTTATCAAAAGTATTTTCAACGTTTTTCTGACGTTCGGTTTCAATAATGGTTTTAGTCAGAAGTATCTGTGCTACTGTAATGCCGTAATTATCAAATAAATCATCATACAGATACATCAATTCGCATTGTCCTACAGCTGCCGCAGCCTGTTTTGTAGGAGTATCATCTGGTTTATGGCGAAGTCCCAGCTTTCCTATACCCAAACCGATAGCGCCGGAGGATACAATAATCAATTCTTTTCCGGAATTTTGCAGGTCTGCAAGAACACGTACAAGATTATTCATTCTGCGGATATTAAGCTTTCCGGTTTTGTGAGCTAAAGTAGAGGTGCCAAGCTTTATGACAATCCTCTTTTTATTTGAAATATTAAACATAAGTCTGATCCTTTCGGGGCCTAATTTACCTTGTTTACCGGACTTCCGCTAAGAAACGCCTTAATATTTGAACATACTATATTTATAAGTCTTAGACGTGTTTCCAGAGGAGCCCATGCGGTATGAGGGGTTATAACGCAGTTTTTAGCGGTTTTCAGGGGCGTCTCAGGACTCATAGGTTCGTTTACCAGAACGTCCAGATATGCCGCTGAAATCCGTCCGCTGTTAAGAGCGTCGGCAAGTTCTTGTTCTTTTACAATACCGCCTCTTGCAGTATTTATAACTATCGCATTGCATTTCATGAGTGAAAGATTTTCAGCATTGATAATACCGACTGTCTGTTCAGTCAGAGGACAGTGAACGGTAAGTATATCCGCGCGTTTAAAAGCGTTTTCCAGTGAAACCGTTTCATATGGACAGTTCACGGGAGCAGTTCTGGTATTTACCAATACTTTCATACCGAAAGCATCGGCAATTTTGGCAACGGCTTTTCCTATACTTCCGAATCCGATTATAGAAATGGTTTTGCCTGAAAGCTCCATAGTTTTTATGGGAAATTTTGAAAAGGTTTTTGAATTTATCCATCCGTCATTTTTTACAAATTTATCGTATTGTGAAATTCTGCTGTAGTGGTCTAGTATATAAGCAAATGTCTGCTGTGCGACTGCGTCTGTAGAATAGCTGCCTGCATTGCATACTATTATGCCGTGTTCCGAGGCACTTTTAAGGTCAATGTTATTATATCCTGTAGCAAAAAGTCCTATGTATTTTAAATTAGGACATTTTTTTATTACATCGTCTGTAATAAGTACTTTATTGCAAAGAACCATATCGGCGTCTCCGATATACTCAGCCGCATGTTCATTATCAGTGAGCTCATAGCACTTGATTTCGCCGAATTCTCTGAAAATATCAGAGCTTATATCGCCTGAGGTTACAGTTGTCCAGTCTAGAATACAGATTTTCATAAGCTTATTCCTGTGTGTTTTCTTTTGGATTTTCAACAGTCTGTTCTGCTGCCAAAGCTTTTTCTTTTCTTTTTTCAATGATTGCAGTTATAAGAGCGGCAATCAAAAGAATTAGTTCGCCGAATCCAATTATATAAAACCATGTTTTGTTTGAATTTACATAAAGTAGAAGCGTTGCCGGCACAGCGACAGCCATTATAAGCTGATGTTTATGCTTTACCCTTGCGAACTGAATAATAAAAAATAAAAATGCAATGCATGAGAAAACCAGATGTGCTGTAAACGGAAGAGGAAAAATATTATTGTTCATAAAAAACTCCTTAAAAAATACATAATTAACCAAGCTTAATTATAACATTCTGCAACTTTTTTGTCAAGAAAATATGTATGACGTTGGAATTAAATTATAATTCAATTGACAATATGTTCTGTAAATGTTAAAATAATATCATATTTTATTCTGAGAAAGGTAATTATTATGAAACATGTTAAAAAAATTTTAAGTATTACATCGGCTTTATTGTGTACTGTCGGTTTATTGGGAACGCAATTTCCAGAAGTTAATGCAGCGGAAAATGTTTACGGTGAGTTTACTTATGTTCTTTATGACAGCAATAATGACGGAAAAAATGATTCTGTTGAAATAACAGATTGTGATGAGTTCGTTACTAGGGCAGACATTCCGGATGAGATAGAGGGAATGCCGGTAACGAGGATAAAAGATTTTGTATTTGCATTCTGTTTTGGTCTAACAGAGATAACTATACCGGACAGTGTTATTTTTATAGATGATGCTGCGTTTAATATTTGCGTTAGTTTGGAAAATATAAATGTATCTGAAAATAGTAATAATTTTTGTTCTTTAGACGGAGTTCTGTTCAATAAAGAAAAAACAAATTTAATTAAGTATCCATCTGCCAAAAAAACGGAGAGATATACTATTAGCAACGGAGTAACAAAAATATCTGAAAATGCATTTGAAGATTGTAATAATTTAATAGAATTGACAATACCGGAAAGCGTAAAATATATGGGAAATACGGGAGAATGGGCAATTTCCGGTTCTGAAAAACTTGAGAGTATAAATGTATCAGAAAATAATGCCGATTTTTGTTCAGTAGACGGTGTTTTATTTAATAAGGATTGTACAACGTTAATAAAATATCCAATAGGTAAAACAGAAACGGAATATACGGTTAAAGAAAGTGTAACAAAAATAGGCGGGGGAGCATTTGCCGGCTGTTATATTCTGGAATCAATAATTCTTTCCGATAAAATAAATTACATAGGTGAATTTGGTTTTAGCAATTGCAGGGGTTTGAAAACAATAAATTTGCCAGATAAATTAACAAGCTTAGGAAAGTATGCGTTTTGGAACTGTACAAGTCTTAACGGGATAGTTATACCCGAAGGCGTTACAAATATAGGTGAGAATACATTTTTCTGTTGTGAGAGTTTAAAAAGTATAACAATAAAAAACCCAAAATGTGAGATATATGGTTATAATCTTCTATACAATTACAATAATACAATTTGTGATAAATATGACGAAGTAAACGAAGAGTATATTTATACCGGTATAATTTACGGTCATGAAAATTCAACAGCTCAGGCTTATGCAGAAAAATATAATATAAAGTTTGCAGTTATAGGTACAGAATACAATGGCGTTAAAGGCGACGCCAACGGCGATGGAAAGCTTCGTGCCAGTGATGCGGCGTTTATTGCAAAAACACTTGCAGAAGCGTCTGTTAAAGGTGAAAAGGTAACTGCGGAGAATTATCCGAATGCAGATTTTAACGGTGACGGAAAAGTAACAGCAGCTGATGCAGCGGCTATTGCAAAATACCTGGCAGAGCAGAGTATAAAAAAGTAAATGCATTAAATTTGTATATTAGTAATCCATTGACAAAGTACGGAAAATCATATATAATAATATGATGTAATGTTTAATTGAATTTTTAATAAGGAGAAATAAAGTTATGGCAAAAAAGCAGATGTCCCGTGAAGGCTTTGAAAAGCTCCAGGAGGAATATACACGATTAGTAACAGTCAGAAGAGCAGAAGTGGCTCAAAAACTTAAAGAAGCCAGAGCGTTCGGCGATTTGTCAGAAAATGCCGAATACGATGAAGCAAAAAACGAACAAGCTATGCTTGAAGCGACAATTGCACAGATTGAAGAAACTATTTCCAATGCTGAAGTTGTAGAGGGAGACAGTATTTCTGTTGATGAGATCGGTGTTGGTTCCGTTATAAAAATTAAAAGAGATAACAGCGATGAAATTGAAGTTTTACAGATTGTCGGTACGACTGAAGCAGATGCTGACAATAATAAAATTTCTGATGAATCTCCTATAGGCAAGGCGGCTATGAAGAAAAAAGTCGGTGACTTCTTTATAGTTGAAGCGCCAGTCGGTGAAATACGATTTGAGGTTATTGAAATATCAAAATAAATTGGACGGTGGAATTTAAAAATGAGCGACATTCAGAACAATAATATTGCTGAGGAAGAAATTACTGAGCAGGATATAAACATACTGAAAAAAGTTCGTCTTGAAAAGCTTAATGAACTTAAAGCGAACAATGCCAATCCTTATGAAATTACAAAATTTGATGTAAATGCAAAAAATGCTGAAATTAAATTAAACTATGAAGCAGAAGAAAAAGCAATAATTGAAGCGGCTGATGGCAATGAAGAAGTCGTTTCGGCAGGACTTGACAAAATCAAGGAAAGAATCGTGTTTATTGCCGGACGTATTATGAGCTGGCGAGATATGGGCAGGGCAAACTTTATTGACGTAAGAGATGAAAGCGATCGAATTCAGGTTTATGTAAGAATGAACGATATCGGTAAGGAAGAATTCAAGGAATTCAAGAAATGGGATATTGGCGATATAATCGGCGTTGAAGGTTTTGTTTTCAGAACAAAAAAGGGAGAAATTTCAGTTCATGCTCAAAAGGTTACCTTGCTTTCAAAGTCGCTTCTTCCTCTTCCGGAAAAATGGCATGGTCTGAAAGATCAGGATACACGCTACAGACAGCGTTATGTTGATCTGATTGTGAATCCGGATGTTAAAGATACGTTTGTAAAGAGAAGTCTTATCCTGCGTGAAATTAGGAATTATCTGGATAATCTTGGATATCTTGAAGTTGATACTCCGGTACTTCATACATTGGAGATTGGTGCGGCAGCAAGACCGTTTAAAACTCATCATAATGCTTTGGATTTGGATATGTATCTGAGAATTGAAACAGAGCTGTATCTGAAAAGACTAATTGTAGGCGGTTTTGAAAAGGTTTACGAAGTAGGACGTATTTTCAGAAATGAGGGTATGGATACTTCACACAATCCGGAATTTACAACAATTGAAATGTATCAGGCATATACTGATTACAAGGGTATGATGGAACTGATTGAAAATATGTATGAAACGCTTGCAAAGAAAATCTGCGGTGATACTGTAATTGTATATCAGGGTGAAAGTATAAACCTTTCTGCTCCTTGGGAAAAGCTTACTATGGTTGAGGCAGTGAAGAAATATGCAGGTGTGGACTATAATGAATGGGATTCTGATGAAGCTGCAAGGGCATGTGCAAAGGAAAAAGGCGTAGAGGTAGAAGAAGGAGATTCTGCTACAAAGGGTCATGTTCTCATAGCTTTCTTTGATGAATTCGTTGAAGATAAGCTTATTCAGCCGACTATTATTTATGATTATCCGGTTGAAAATTCTCCGCTTGCTAAAAGAAAACCGTCTGATCCGGCGTTTACCGAAAGATTTGAATATTTTATTTATGCCAGGGAAATGGGTAATGCTTTCTCTGAGCTTAATGATCCTATTGATCAGAAAGAACGTTTTGTAAAACAAGCTGAAGCAAAGAGAGCGCAGGGTGCGAATGCAGAAGTTGATGAAGATTTCGTTACCGCTCTTGAATACGGTATGCCTCCTACAGGCGGACTTGGTTTGGGACTTGATCGTCTTGTGATGCTGCTTACTGACAGTGCATCTATAAGAGATGTTTTGCTGTTCCCGACAATGAAGCCTGTGGACAAATAAACCCAGTATTTATGCGGGTTTGCGGCACTTCAAATCCGAGTTGACAACAAATTGACAACAATTTTTCGTATAAATACGAAGAATTACGATGCAGGATGAATAGTTGAAAAGCAAATACGCAGTGCAGCACTTGCTGTTGAGAGAACACTTTTTGAAAGAAATTTCAGAAGGTGTTCTTTTTTCGTTAGGCGCGATTTCTGTTATGTTGTCAAATCAATAGAGAAAGGTTTGAAGCTTATGATCAGCGAAAAAACAAAATCGTATTATGATCTGAAAAAAAGAAATGAAGTGCAGGAAAGTGCCAAGAGACTGCGCAGGCAATTCCTTCGTTATAAGGATGCGGAAATTGTTTACAGCCTCCAGCATAAGAAGCTGCTCGAACTGGCAAGTGAAGCAGGAGCTATTTATCGGATGGATGGGACGGTTCTGATAAACAGGGATATTTTTGACGAATATCTGGAGCGATTCCATGAGCCGAGTACATTAGCGCCGCAGGAGGAAGAAAAATGAGCGGGAATCTGTGGATGTTTTCAGATATGCTGGATGATGAAGATATTGAAATGCTGAAACGAGATTTTATTACCTATTATCAGGGTGCCGATTATTATGGACTTGGCTTAAAGATGTTTACAAGGATGGCACATGAGGCCGGAGCTGTGTATAAGATCGGAAAAAAGGTTTTGATACGGCGTAGCATATTTGATGAATATCTTAGACAGCAATGCAAAAGTAACGACAGAGAAAATCGTTTGAGTTTGTACGACGAATCTGATGAGGACATTGTAATAGAAGAGGAGGACGAGACGATGAGACAAGGCGTACTGGTACCAGACTTAGAAAGCGGGCGGATGGATATCCGTTTCGGTCTGGAGGAATATTATGGAGGATTGCATTGTGGGACAACCATGGATGTCAATATAAATGGCAAATGGATACCCACACGAATTGAAATGGGAGACGACTGGTATCTGGTAGGTGTAAAAACTGACAGTCTTCCCGGTTTGACAGTAAGGATTTAATAAGAACGGTTGAAGGGCGGCTTCTTTAAGAAAAAGAGGTCGCCCTATTTTTGTGCCCATTTTTAGAAGAAGAGGAGGTGTCGGAAGTGAAATGCTTGATGAAGTATCAATGGGTAAAACTGCCCCGTAACCGTCTGCCGGAAGGAAAAGGGCTTATGGGATACTGGGCGAAGCTTGCATCCCGTGCGGCATTCCGCAAAGGACAAGCCTCTTATTGCGGCTACAGTAATGCTGTAAGCCCCGGTATGTGGTCCGGCGGTGTGGTAGGGCTGAAGAGCATACTGGGTGTTAAAAGCCGTTCTAAAGCGCTGGAAACGCTTCAGACGCTGTCAGAGCTTGGGTATATCGAATATACATTGGACACAAAAACAAAAAAGCTCACTTATCAGGTCACAGACTGGGTTGTGAAATGCTCAGGAGAGGCTTGTATGGATGGGGCTGTTTATGCCACAGAGGGGTATGGCTTTCTCTGCCTTCCCCGCAGCATAACCGAACGGCTTGCCGCAAAGCAGTATAAATTTGAGGAATCTGACGCATGGCTCGATCTCTGGTGCCACACGGTATTTGAGGAGACAAACAATGCGTTCTCATTCCTGGCGCCGGCTGTCCAGTATGGAAAATATGGCGCCGTTTTGACTTTGGAAGCCTTGGGACAGCGATGGGGCTGGGAAAAGACAAAGGTATGGAGATTTTTTCAGAAGCATGGGGATGTCTTTGCTCTGTACCGTCTGCCCGGCTCCTATGGCTGCCTCATTTTTAATAGACTGTACCCAACCGGTACAGAGGTTTCAATGCCTACCCAGGAGGATATTGTAAGTATTCTTGATGAAATACGCATTTTGGGTGCGAATACGCAGAAGAAGGGTTCAGACCATGAACAGCTTAACCGCCTCGTTACATGGTACAGCAGACGATTAACTAATACTGATGCGGATGAGTCCTATGGAAATGAGCCGGAAAACCGCGTTGCACATTTTGCCCCTATAATACGCGCGTATCTTTCTCCGTGTAGGAATTGTAAGAATTGTAGATATGACTGCCAGGGTAAGAGTATATATCCGGAGGCAGTGATAGAAACGAGTAAAATCCGCGGGCCATGTATGCCTGTGGATATCACAAAAATAGCAAAGGAGTTATTCACATATGAGCAAACAGGATGAAAAAAAGCTGTATGAACAGCAGGAAGAGAAGATTTTAGCGCAGTCAGACGCATTTATCAGCCTTTTAACAAAGCGTGGAATTCTTGCAGACCAGAAGATTGACAGTGAGAAGGTGCGTTCTGCAAAACAGGAAAAGACGAAAAACAGTTACCACAATACACTTATGCTCCTGCAGCTGTACCGTACTATTGTCTGGATGATGGAATGTTTTCCGGAAACCATTGCAGAAGAGCTGGAACGGCCGTTTGAGGGAGTGGATACCCTGATCCAGCAGCTGGATGTGGAAATGGCCTTGGGCAACAGAAAGCTTGAGAACCGAATGGAGGGCATCCAGAAATCAAGGCTGCTCCTGGATCGGGTGAATGAGGCGCTGACCGTGCTGAAAAAGAAGCCGGAGAACGGGGAAAAATTATATCAGCTGATTTATCTGACTTACATATCGCCGGAGCATCTGAACCATACAGAGCTTCTGTATCGTTTGGATATGTCCTCCCGGCACTATTACCGCCTTCGTCAGCAGGCAATCACCATTCTATCCATTCGTCTGTGGGCGGCTCCTGCAAAGGATGTGGATTTCTGGCTGGAGATGCTGACACTGCTGGAGGGACTGGAGTGAAAATCATATGGCAGTAAAGTGGCGCAAAATTGGCAGTATAGAGCCGATGACATGCAAACGGAAAAGAGGTATACTGATATCGTCCCAAATTGGGAGTGGGCAAAAGAGAGGCCGTTTCGGAAGCAATATGCTTTTGGAGCGGCGTTTTTTATTGCCTAAAAAAATAAAAGGAGGTACCTTCGCATGGTTAAACAACTGAAAAAAGGCGGGAACCGTTTGAAAACCGCTTACTGGTCGCTGGTGGGGATGGTGTCTGTGGCGCTTATTACCCTGCAGCCGGTCATGGCTGACACGATTTGGGATCGTTTTTCCAAGATTATGAAAGACGTGTACGGCCAGCTGGTGGGGATCAGTACGATTGTTGCGGTCACAGCCGCTGCGATTGCACTGATTGTCAGGATGGTTTCCAGGAATCAGCGTGCAGTGGATGAAGCAACCAGTTGGCTGAAGCGAATTGTAGTGACATGGATTGTCCTCAATTCCCTGGGCTTTATTGTTGCCTACCTGCAGCCGTTGATTGCCGGTGGAAATTACAGCGGATAAAGTTCCCAGTCAAGCCGGATGGGAGGTGATGAAAGATGCTTGACTGGATATTTGAAGGAATTATCAACTGGATCAGCAGCATCGTATCGCAGATGATGGATGCAGTTTCCGGTTTATTCCTTCAGGCACTTGGAACCGATATGACAGCAATGGAAGAATATTTTCCGTTTGTATCAAAAGCCTTTACGGTTATGCAGTACACAGCCTGGGCAATCTTGTTCCTGATTACGGTATGGCAGTTGTTCCGTGTGTTTGGCGGTCCGATTACGGAAGCGGAAAATCCATGGACACTGCTTGCAAGGAGTTCTATCTTTGCATTGTTGATAGGATATGCCAAACCAATCTTTATGATTACGCTGGATATTGCCAGGGCACCTTATACGGCTCTTATGGAGCTGAGTATGACGGCAGAGGATTTTACCTTTGCCGGTGTGGAACAAGCGCTATCCAATGGGCTGACCACGATTGTTGCGGTTGTGTCTGTGGTAGGGCTGTTGCTGCTGATCATTCTGGAGATTTCCCTTGGCTGGAATTATTTCAAATTGCTGCTTGAAACGGTGGAGAGATATATAGTGGTGGGCGTTCTTTGCTACACCTCCCCTCTGGCATTTTCCATGGGAGCTTCCAAAACAACAGCGCCGGTATTTAAAAGCTGGTGCAGGATGGTCGGTTCTCAATTACTTTTACTCGTGATGAATGTATGGTTCCTGCGAGGATTTAATTCGTCTATGGGACAGTACATCGGTAACGGAGGTGCGTTATCAACCGGTCAGGGCAGCATTTTCCTATGGCTGTTTTGTGCCCTGGCATTCTTAAAGACTGCACAGAAGTTTGATTCTTATCTGGCGGCAATGGGGCTGAATGTGGCCCAGACCGGTTCCAGTATGGGAATGGAGCTTCTGATGGCAGCAAGGGTAATTAGCGGCGTCGGTGGCGGAGCAAGAAGCGCAGGAAGCGTCTTCAAAGGAGGCGGCAGTGCTGTAACAGGAACCGGGGCAGCGGCAAGCGGATTCGCAGCCGGATTTGCCAGCAAGTTTAAGGGCAACAGCTATGTAAGGGATGCTGTTGTGGATGGCGGAGTCCGCATGGGCGCCGGCGGAAGCGTTGGCTTTGTGGGCCGTGCTTTCGGTGGAATGGCAGCCCGTAATGGAGCGACGCTTACTGGGGAATCCATTTCTTCGGTTGCATCCAGAAATCCAAATGTATCAGGCAGTATTGCCGGAGATATTGCGGACCGCAGCCTTGGCAATTATATGCCGCAGCTTGATGGCTATAAACTGAAGGACACGCAGATATCCGGCGGCCAGATCAGTACCGTGGCTACATCTGCAGGCGGTCAGAGTTCCAATGTGGAAATGTATAACGCAGCCCAGTTTGATAAGCCGGAAGGACCGCATTCCGTTGTTACGGCATCCGATGGAAGCCAGTGGTATCAGATGGCATCTGGAGCAGGCGCGGAAGCATTTTATGATGCACCTGCATTTTCAGGAGACATTTCTGAGGCAGCCCAGGTTGCGCAGACCTTCCCGGATGCAGCGGAAGGCACAACCCTTCGGACAGTCGGAGACGGCGTTATCGAAGCAAGCGGTGCCGATGGCGGCAATGCGATGTGGTATAACAGCGCTTACTATGACGAGCCGGATGCACCGCATACGATTATGCAGTCGGCAAACGGCGTGGACTGGTATGCGATGCAGCAGCACGCTGAGACACCGGAATTTGAATCCGGTGATGCGGCAACGATGTATAATCAGGCACAGTTCCAGCAGTTTATGCCTGGATATGAGCAGCAGATATCTTCTGTAGACGGATCCGGCCGTGCAGATGGTCGTTTTGAAGTCCGTCATGAAAATGGTTCAGGTACCATGTTCTACGATACTACCCAGTATGCTGCTCCTCGTGGTGATTATCAAGTATTTGAGGATGCACGCGGCGGTCAGTGGTATGCAGTACGTGGAGAAGCGTCTGTGGAACGCAAGCCGGTATATGAGAACGGAAAACCTGTTTATGATGGCGATAGTGTCCGTACCGTATCCGTGGAAACCGTGCGGTACAAGCAGACGCCATCCCGCTTTGAGGAGCCGAAGCCCAGAAAGAATTCTGGAAGTAAGCCTCCGAAGCGTAAAAGATAATTGTAAGCGGAAAGCCGGATCAGTTTTCATGGTTCGGCTTTTCTGCGTTTCTAATTGGAAAATATGCTGTAGCACAGCAGCTTGATATAGGAGGTGAGGAAAATGGCTGAACCGTCAAAGCAGCAGATTGGTGATGGATCTGACAATTACGGGCAGGCAGCCGGCCAGATGGCGAAAGCAGCCAGACAGGCCGGGCAGGAAGCTGTGAAGCAGACTGCA
>OGPA01000606.1_pt1 | contig 35740 bp, 36 predicted proteins | sample 1552841 | NCBI WGS metagenome assembly OGPA01 (sample SAMEA2579916, study PRJEB22360) | human gut metagenome
ACCGCCCCTACCAACGACACTACATTCAAATCTGATAAGAAATGAATCAAACAATAAATTCAAAACAGTTTCTTATGCTCTTGACGGAGTGTGGTTTCTCGTCTAATTGACTATATTTGCATCTTGATTATAAGAAACAAGTTAAAAACCATTAATCAGAAAACAATGAAATTCAGTAATGTAAGATTATTAGTAAAAGACTTCGCTAAATGTTTCAGATTCTACACCGAACAGCTTGGATTAGAACCAGCCTGGGGAGATGAAAATAGCGGATATGCCAATTTTAAAGTGGCCGACGGAATAGAAGGATTCGCCCTTTTCGTATCCGACTGGATGGCACCATCGGTAGGCAATGCCGATAAACAGCAGCCTGTTGCGATGCGTGAAAAATCAATGATCTCTTTCTATGTAGATAGCGTAGACGAAACCTTTGCCACCCTAAAAGCAAAAGGTGTGACGTTTATCAGTGAGCCTACGGATATGCCCGATTGGGGAATGCGTACCTTGTACCTGCGTGATCCCGAAGAAAATCTTATAGAACTCTTTACCCCTCTGGCAGTGGAGCAATTTAGCCAGGAACTCCTCGAAGAGGATAAGAAATTTCAATAAAAGATGTTGCCAAAAAGAAACGGCTTATGCAAGTGAGCCGGACAGATGACATTTAATGAACCCTATAGTGATGCCGCTATGGGGTTCATGCATTTAAATTTACCAGTAATTTGGGTTAGATAATCAGTGATTTATATACTTTTATATTGGATACTATTCTGTAATTTTGTGTCATAACAATAAAAATAAGAATTGCATATGACAACAATGAAAGTGAAAGGTATGATTATGGTAGTGATCATGATGTTATGTATCCCCATAAATGCACAGACGCAAAGTGATAAGACGTTGGTTGCTTATTTTTCGGCAACAGGAACAACGGAGAAAGCAGCTAAGTTGATTGTAGAAGTTACAGGTGGAACGCTCTACGAAATACAGCCTGAAAAAGAATATGTAGCTGCTGACCTGGATTGGCATGACAAGTCCTCGCGTAGCAGTGTGGAGATGTCAGATGCTAAATCACGCCCTGCATTGAATTCCAAACCTGAGAATTTAGCAGATTACGATACCATTTATATAGGTTTCCCTATTTGGTGGAATTCTGTTCCGAGAATCATCAATACTTTTATTGAGAGCAATGATTTCGCAGGCAAGACGATTATTCCGTTTGCAACGTCGGGGAGCAGCAGTATTTCTAATGCAGAAAAAGAGCTGCAGGAAACCTACCCTGATCTGAAATGGCAGAAGGGCCGACTTTTGAATGGTGCGACAAAGGAAGATATTAAGAAATGGACTAAAAAATAAATTATTATGAGAAAGAATTTTGGGGCAAAGCCCTTTACTTATCCGCAACCGGTGTTTATTATCGCAGCTTATGATGAAAACGGTATTCCCAATGCAATGAATGCCGCCTGGGGTGGTATCAGCGAAATGCATGAAATTAGTATTTGTATCAGTGAGGGACATAAAACAACTGCAAATATTTTGAAGCGTAAGGCTTTTACCGTAAGTATGGCAGAAGTCGGGCAGGTGGTTGCCTGTGATTACGTGGGGATTGTTTCCGGTAATAAAGTTTCGGATAAATTTGCCCGTGCGGGTTTTCATGCTACCTATTCGGAGTTTGTGGATGCACCGTTGATTGATGAATTGTCTGTAGTATTGGAATGTAAATTGAAGGACTATAACCCTGAAACCTGTATTTTGCGAGGTGAAATAATAAACGTAAGCGTAGATGAGCGTGTTCTCGACGAAAACGGTAAAGTGGATGTATCCAAAGTGTCTCCCATTATATTCGACCCGTTCAATAACGATTACCTGGAAGTCGGTAAAAAAGTCGGTAATGCTTTTTCGGATGGTAAGAAATTGAAATAGGGAATGGCAATAATGGAAGCTTGTCCCTTATTACAGGATTACAGGATGTCCCTTTACATTGGATGGTAAGACTAAATAACACTTCATAAGCCAACGGTAACACAGTTTCTCATTGCAACTCCTTTCCTTTGCAATGAGAAACAAATAAAATCGATGGATATGAAACGAATACTTTACTACATGATGTTTTTGCTGGTTACCGGTAATGGGATGTTGATCGCTCAAAATACGATTCACGGAAAGGTAACCGATACGGATGATATTCCGGTAGATGGCGTAGCTGTCGTACTTCAGACATTGGATTCCGTTTATGTGGATGCTGTGGTGACCGATAGTCTCGGACAGTTTAACCTGAACCGGGCAGCTGATCAGACTTACCGGCTTCTCTTCCAACATCTCTTATACGAACCTTTCCAACAAGAGATTTCACAGGCGGATGCCGAAACGATTCGTCTGACAGCTAAAGATTATGAGCTGGACGGAGTGGTGGTAAAAGCCGAACGCCCGAAGGTCAAAGTGGAGAACGGCGCATTGAAGTATGATGTTCCGCAACTGATGAAAGATAAATCAGTGAGTAATGCTTTTGAGGCTGTAAAACAATTACCCGGCATTATCGGCGGTACAGACGAAATTCAATTGCTGGGAGCGGGAGCTCCGAGAATTATCCTGAACGGACAATTGACGACGATGTCGGCAGACCAGTTGATCACGATGTTGAAGAGTATTCCTTCTTCGCGGGTAAAAAATGTAGAGGTTATGTATAATGCCCCTGCAAAATACAATATTAAAGGAGCTGTTATTAACGTTATATTAGATAAGGGATCGACAGAAGAGACGGCTTTACAAGGCGAAGCAGGCGTTGATTATCTACAGAAACATTTTGCAACAGGTAAGGCACATGCAAACCTCTTGCATTCTACTTCTAACCTGACTGTCGATTTTCTGGTAAACGGAGAGAAAGGACGATATTTCGAAGGGGAAAATATTATGGCAAGACATACCCTGGAGAATAGTGTGACGGAAGTTTATCAGTCAGGCCGTGGCAATGGCCGTATAAACAGTGGAGACATGCGGTTAGGCGTAGACTATAAATTGAAGAACGAAGATATGTTATCTGCGGCATATACTCTGGGCGGCAATAATATAAAAAAGAATCGTGTAGCAGAAACTTCTTTTTCTGTACTGCAGGATGCGGAGACGAGTGACCAACGTTTCAGCCGGACTACCGGAGAGGATAAAGTAACTTTACATAATATCCGTATGCAATATGACGGTCATACGGGTATAACTGCCGGAATGGATTTTACGCGTTATAGTTCTCCGTCTTTCCAGAACTTTAGGGAAAACCGCGGACAAGAAACGTTGACGGATATGCAGAATAATTCTAAACAGAATATTTCACAATGGGCACTATTTACCAACCATACACACACTTTTGCCACCGGATGGACACTGAACTACGGTGTCCACGGTGGATACACTTCCTCGAAAACTTATATCGATTATCTATATAATAAGGGTTATGGGTATGAACCAGATCCGGATTTACTGGAAAATAATACACAAAAGGAATACACGGGTAATCTCTTTGCGGAAGTGTCTAAGGATTTCGGAGAGCATTTTTCGGCAACCGCTTCATTGAAAGGAGAGTATTTCAGGTCGGATTATAATTCAAACGGAAGTAAATCGACTCTTTGGAATGACTGGACATTTTTTCCGAATGCATCTTTGAGTTATGTTTTTACACCGCAACATATTTTGCAGTTAAACGTGAACAGCGACAAAACCTATCCTTCTTATTGGGAAATAACACCGCAGATAACACCTATAAACTCTTATTCTGTCGTGATGGGTAATCCGGCTTTGAAGCCTTATCGTTCGTATGAAGGGCAATTCCTCTATATTCTGAAACAGAAGTATACCTTTATGGTTTTCGCGCAGTACGAACCGGATTACTTTGCGCAGTTACCGTATCAAAGTTCTACGGAACTGAAAAATGTGTTCCGTTATGAGAATATGGATTATAATTTGATGGCTGGAATAGGGGCTGTTATTCCGTTCCGTATCGGTGAGTTCATGAATAGCCAGTTTACGGCACAGGGAATCAGGATGCGTCAGAAACTGGATCATTTTAATGATATTTCTTTTGATAACAGTAAATATCTGGGACAATTCTTTCTGAATAATACGTTCACGCTTTCCAAATCGCGTCCGAACCTGAAACTGGATTTAAATGGTTATTATATAACAGGAGCAGTGCAGGGTATCTACGATCTGGGTTCCGTTTATAATGTTTCAGCCGGTTTGAAATGGCAGTTTGCCAATGATAAGGCGACGGTTCTCCTGAAGTGCGATAATATCTTCCGGAGCAATCTTCCGAAAAAGGTAGAGATCAATCAGGCAAACCAATATAGTCGTATGACGAAGATTGACGATACACGTTGTGTGACGGTTTCCTTTATCTGGAAGTTCGGGGGGTATAAGAGCAAACAACATGATAAGGTGGATACTTCCCGGTTCGGAAAATAATAGGAATAGTTTGATTAATATTCCGGTGTCTAATGAATATTCATAGTTCTGTATTTTAAGCTTTGTGTAAAATGTGATTGATTTTAGTATTTATTTTATAGTTTTGTAAGTGAATAAATTAGAACCATTTTAATCTTATGCAAATGACAGGCTTGAAGGCATCTCTCTTATTATTTATTTTTCTTTCTTGTTTTTCCTGTAAAAATAGAAATACCGGAAATACATTGGAGGGAGAAGGGCAATCTACGTTGTCAGTATCTGTTCCGGACTTCAATTCAGATAGTGCTTATACTTATGTGGTAGCTCAGGTTGATTTTGGACCACGTGTTCCGAATACGGAAGCACATCTGCATTGTGGAGATTATCTGGTGGATGCCCTGAAACGTTTTGGAGCAGCCGTGCATGTACAGGAAGCAAAACTTACTGCATATAATAGAGACCGTCTGAATGCGCGTAACATAATTGGTTCATATAATCTGGAAAACTCCCGGCGAATACTTCTTTTTGCCCATTGGGATACCCGCCCGTATGCAGATCACGATCCTGATCCTGCTAAATGGCGTGTACCTATTGACGGTGCGGACGACGGAGCCAGTGGAGTAGGTGTCTTGTTGGAGATTTGTCGTCAGTTGGGTATGAGTAATCCGGATGTCGGTATTGATGTCATATTTTTCGATGCGGAAGATTATGGTACACCCCGTTTTATAACAGCTAATAGTCCGAAAGAAAGCTGGTGCCTGGGGTCGCAATATTGGGCTGCTAATCCTCACGTAATAAATTATCGAGCGGAATATGGTATCTTGCTGGATATGGTAGGTAGTCGTAATGCGTCATTCTTTAAAGAAATGACATCTATGGAATCGGCTCCTCGGATAGTGGAAAAGGTTTGGGGGGCGGCACGTGATCTCGGATATGGTAAGTTCTTTATTAATGAAGAAGGTGGTGGTGTACTGGATGATCATACCTTTGTTATAGAAGGACGTAATATACCGTGTATCGATATTATAAATAATGATCCGGAAAGCTCTCACAGCTTTGGCTCTTACTGGCATACACATGCTGATAATCTGGATAATATAGATCGCAATACATTGAAGGCGGTTGGTCAGACTGTTCTTGAGGTGGTTTATAAAGCAGGAGAAAAGTAATAAAAAGCGTAGATCGATAAATTCCGGTCTACGCTTTTTATTTTATCTGGGCACGATTTCAAAAGGAACCCTGATTGATACGCCCTGTTTCATCAGATTCATCAAATTGGGGTACATCCGTTCTTTGAACGAATCCCAGCTGCGATACTCCATTTGCGTCCATCCGGCTTCTGCCAGAGCCAGCCCACGCGGATAAGTCATATAAGTTACCCGGTTGATATCTTTTATCGCTTCTCCCCATAATGTGCCGGAGATACCCAGGATATGTGCCTGTTGTGCTGCCGGAAGTCCGTAACCCGGATCGAACTGATAACAGGTTTCCAGTGTGGTAACAGGCATTCCCCAGTTATTGAATTCCGGAAGGTCGCCTTTGAACTGAGGATAATCCAGGTAAGTGTATTCACCCGGAGCCATGATCAGCGGGTTGCCGTGTTTGGCTGTCAGTTCGATACATTTAGGAGTAAGTCCGGCACGCCAGGTGACCAGTGTAACATCTTTCGGATAGTAGAACAGATACTCGTTAGCCGGCATGCGAATATTGTCCAGTTCGCACCACAGCATAGGCTCCTTGCCATATTTGCGTACGGAAGCCAGTATCTTATCGAAGAAATAGTTCATAAGCTGAGATTCTTTTGTATATCCCAATTGTTTCATTAACGATTGGCAATGATCGCATTTGGTCCAGTTCTTTTCAATAACAGCCTCGTCACCGCCCAAATGAATTTTGGATGACGGGAATATAGCTGCTATTTCCTTGATAATATCATCGTAAACGGAATATACTTTCTCATTGTTGGCACAGAGCATCAGATTGACTGTCTTGCCCATTTCTTTCTGAATGGTATCCGTGTGTGTACAGCCCAGTTCCGGATAAGTCGCCAGTACGGCTACCGTATGGCCGGGAATATCCAATTCCGGTATGATCTCTATATTCCGGTCGGCAGCGTAACGGACCAGCTCTTTTAATTGTTCCTGCGTATAAAAACCGTTATCCGGTCCGTTCGGACCTGTTTTCGGATTACGGAAAGCACCGATCTCTGTCAGTCCCGGGTGTGCCTTTATTTCGACACGCCAGCCCTGATCGTCTGTCAGGTGTAATTGCAGGATGTTGTATTTGTATTTTGCCATCTGGTCGATGTAAAACTTAACATCTTCAAGAGGCAGGAAATGGCGTGCCGGATCGAGCATTAAGGCACGGTAACCGTAGCGGGGTTCATCGTCGATACGGATAGGAGCGATCTGTTTATTCGCCGTATTGCATACATCGCCCAGTAATATCTGGTCCAGCGTCTTCAATCCGTAGAAAAGAGCTTTCTGTGTACTTCCTTTGATGGAAAGTTTGCTTTCCGAAATCTCGATCATGTAATGTTCTTCTCCTTTTATAGCAGAGTCTGTCCAAAGTTCGATCACGGAGTTTCCGCTTGCCTGAAAGCCTACCATAATAGTGCTTTGCCTGACTCTGTCTCTCAATATACGTTGTAGTTCGAACAAACAGAATGCCTGCTTGGGCAAATTTGTTTTCACTACTGTTTGCGGAGTGACTGTAAAGTTCTTTTTGCCTGTTACCTGCTCGATATGGTTCGGCAAAGGCAATAAAGCCGAAGTGTTGCTCTGTCCGAATGACAAAGTTGCCGTTAATAGAAACAGAGAAATGAGTTTGAGTTTTTTAGTACTTAAGATCATAGATGTTAGATTTATTATTTTGTTGATTTCCTTCGAGGCAAAGATACATATCTGGTTGAATAAAAGAAACGCTTAGAAACAGATAAGGACAGATAGGAACAGATAATGGCGGATAAAAGCAGTTTGTGGACCTAAATTCGGAGTTTTTTTGTTTACATTTCTTAGTATTTGTCGTGTTATACGCATTATATTCGCGTTATTTGTTGATATATGGCTGTTAACAGCATGTTTGTATTGGGGCTCTATTTGCTGTTATCACATTCCTCTTTAATATAATAAGAAGTATTTATATATAAAGATTATATAATATAGGGATTTTCTGTTTTTTTTGAAAACTGACGGAACTAATCCTGATTCTTCCGTTTTCACGACATAGGTGTTTTGTTCGCAAACCATATATGTTTTGATGATAAAACACCTATGTTTCGATGAGTGGGGTTTTGTGCCATTAGCCCGAATACGGAATAAATTAGTCATTCAACTTTATTTTACCTTTTAAACTAAATAAGTCTCAAAAATGTTTTTAACTTAGAAGCGATAATCATTAAATCGAAATGATCATGGGAGCAAAGAAGAATTTTGTATTAGATACGAATGTTATCTTGCATGACTACAAGTGTATCGAAAATTTTCAGGAGAATGATATCTATCTTCCTATCGTCGTGTTGGAAGAGTTGGATAAGTTTAAAAAGGGGAGCGACCAGATTAATTATAACGCCCGTGAATTTGTACGCGAGCTGGATCTGATAACCAGCAATGATCTCTTCCTGAAGGGTGCTTCGTTGGGAGCAGGCTTAGGAACATTACATGTGGTAACCGGCGATAAATATCAGGAAAAGATTGCATTGTCTTTCCCGGACAAGACACCGGATCACCGGATTTTATCCTGTACACTTTCCGTTGCGGAAAAGAATCCGAAAGTACAGACTATCCTGGTAACGAAGGATGTCAATCTTCGTATGAAAGCCCGTGCTTTGGGTATTCAGGTGGAAGACTATATCACCGATAAAGTGGTCAATGTCGATATCTTTGAACGGGCACAGGATACCTATGAAAATATTGATCCTGACCTGATCGACAAGATCTATTCGACACCGGACGGACTCGATGCGGATCTGTTTGAATTCAAGTCGAAACTGGAGCCGAACGAATGCTTTATATTAAAGAGTATACGCGCTTCTGTTTTAGCTCGTTATAATCCGTTTACAGGGAAGATAAAGAAGGTGGAAAAGAGTTCGAATTATGGGATACAACCCCGTAATGCGGAGCAGAGTTTCGCCTTTGAAATTTTGAATGATCCGGATGTTAAGCTGGTTGGACTGACTGGTAAAGCCGGAACCGGAAAGACGTTGCTGGCCCTGGCTGCTGCCCTTAAACAGGCCGGTTTATACAAACAGATATTGCTGGCCCGTCCGATCGTTGCATTGGCCAATAAGGATATCGGATTCCTGCCGGGTGACGAGAAACAGAAAGTGGCTCCTTATATGCAGCCTTTGTTCGATAACCTGAATGTAATTAAGAACCAGTTTGCTCCGGGAAGCCAGGATGTTCGTAAGATAGACGATCTGCAGAAGAATAACCAGTTGGTTATTGAGGCTTTGGCTTTTATCCGTGGCCGTAGTTTGTCAGAAACATTCTGTATCATTGATGAAGCACAGAACCTGACACCGCACGAGATCAAGACGATCATCACCCGTGCCGGAGAAGGAACGAAAATGGTCTTTACCGGTGATATCCAGCAGATCGACTCGCCGTATCTGGATGCCCAGAGTAATGGTCTGGCCTATATGGTGGATAAGATGAAAGGACAGGAGTTGTTTGCCCATATCAATCTGATCAAAGGCGAACGAAGCCAGTTGTCGGAATTAGCTTCCGATCTGTTATAAATAGGTGGTTGTAATATTATAAAAATAGAAGGTATCCGTTTTGGGATACCTTCTATTTTTATGAAGCCCTCAGCTTTGCAGGTAGGTCTTGATGGATCTATTTAACTCTACGACTAAAAAAATATTCGAAACAAATGTTCATTATACTGGATAATGAGAGGTTTTTTGATTGATGTATTATCAATGTAAGAAGATTGTATGCTGCTTGATTGTAATTCTATCCTTGCTATCCTGTAGGTTTGTTTCTGGCTTAAACTAAGGACAGATAACTAGTCAGAACATCCATAATAATTTTGTATCTTGATACGCTGAATTATAGCAGTTTTACTATCTTTGCAATAATGGAACATAAAATACTGAAGTATGAGCTATGATATAAAAGATAAGCTGGAATGGACGGTTATCTTCGTTTTGGAGTTCGGACGGAAGTATGGACTGACGATGAAGCAGGCATTTAATTACTTGAGCCGTTTCAAAGGAATTGACTTTATAGATCGTCATTATGGGTATGTACACACACAGTCATTTGCTTCAATGGTAGATGATATAGCAGAATATTGCCATCGGCACGGAGGAGCATTGATATGAAACTATATCATGACACAAACAAGGATTTTGACAAGATAGACTTGTTGAAATCGAAACCCAACAAGGACTTCGGGCGTGGCTTTTATCTTTCGGCAGACTATGAGCAAGCTTTGAACATGGCACGAGTGAAGGTGGAGCAATTAGAGACAGGTAATCCGATGGTGCTGACATACGAAATAGCTGATGATGCTTGGGATGATTTACATATGCTCTATTTCGAGGATTATTCGGAAGAATGGGCTAAGTTTATCCTTCTGAACCGTAACAATTCTACAGATTTACCTGCGCACGAATATGATGTGGTGATTGGTCCAATTGCCAATGACCGGGTAGGAGTACAGTTATGGAAGTATGAGAATCGTTCGATAGATTTACCTACGCTGGTACGTAACCTACAATACATGAAAGGTGTAACCATACAATATTTCTTCGGTACGGAACGTGCCATAAAATTATTGCAACGATTATGAGCGAAAAGACGGATATGAAAGCAGATATGGTAAAGAACCTGGCCTTATTGTTAATCGAGCAAAATAATGAATTAACAATGGAACAGGCTCTTTCCGATGTATTTAATTCGGACACCTATCAGAGAGTGATGGATGAGAGAACTCATCTCTATTACCAAAGCCCAAAATATGTCTTTGCCTTTTTGGATGAAGAGTTAAAAAAGGGAAAACTTTCATGATGAAGGATGTTTTATTTTAAACATTGCACTTTATCAGGAAATCTATTTATTATCCATTTCTTTATAAGCCTCGATCAATTTTTTGATCACAACAGCCTCCGATATATCCTGTTGGTATGTTTCCGGCTTATAATAACTTTCCAGAAAACGATCGGCACCTGACCATACGGTTTCGATAATACCCTGGAAACGGTTACTCATTTGAGAGCCGGATTGCAGACGGAAACGTTTCATGTCGTCCAGTTGTTTGAGGGCAACTTCCGGTTTACGCCAGGGGCAGGTGGCAACGTCGAATCCCTTCATGGCAAAATATACGGCAGTCTGTTCCGGACGCTCGTAATGCCAATCGCATATGAAAACCTCTTTGGGGATAAGGTCTATTGCACGGTAGGTGTTATTCATACTGGCTTCCCAGGCACCGATACCGGTTGTTTTTCCATCGATCAGCCGGTCGCCCCAAATCATTAACCGCTTGCCTTGCTGTGCCAGATGATTTTGTATTTTAGTCACTTCTCCTGCATATAATTCGGCTTTATCCCGACCGCTGCAACGGGGACATTTATCATTGCCGATATAGAAAACTTCATCCATGCCGGCATGAAACAGATTTGTTTCGAAAGCGTCTGTCAGTTCATCGACCAGAGCAAATACAACTTTATGAACATCGGGGTGGAGCGGACAATAGCTTTTGCAGTATAAGCCATCCGGATTAGGCCATCCGGTATAGTTCTTAGTGTCTACATGAGGCGTTTCATCGAATTCCGGGTACACCCGAAGCAGGGCATAAGTTGTTTCTGACCATGACTGATGACCGAGCAAATTTATTTGTGGAGCTATCCGTATGTTATGTTTCCGGCAGGTGGTGACAATCCGTTTTACATCCTGAAGCGTAAGTGGGTTGGGATCGCTTAATTCCGGATGCGATTTGTAGTCGTAATTCCAGTCTACCCTCAGAATAAGCAGATTGAAATGTCCGGGAGCCAGTTCTTCTTCTATAAATTTCAGGAAAAGATCTATCTTCTGTACGGAAGGTGCAGCTATTGCCAGACCTCGGGTGGGTATAATGCTGTCTAGCGGGACTGTGCCCGTTTGAGCCAAAATACTATTGCTTGTCATACAGACCAGAAGGCATAAAATGGCGATGAAGTGTTTCATGGTATTTAAGTATTAAATTTGCTGGTACGAATATAATCAAATAAATTGGATTTCAAGCCTTTTTCCCCTAATAAATGAAGTGTTGTATAAAGTTGATATTCATAGAGATATAATAACTCAAAAAAAGACCGGTCTTTTGATTTTAAAAGTCCAGTCTTTTATTTTTTTAAGTCTTGTCTTTACTTTTGTAAAGTCCTATGCTTTTTTCAGAGAGGATATTTTCTTGAATTTTTTATCATCCTCCCTTTGTATTTATTATATATAATATTAATTCTATATTAAAGAGAGCTGCAACCACCGCTGTAGTCATTACTGATCGTAACTCTATTATAGATCTTGTAAATCAATATTTTTTGCATAGTTACTTTCACGGGACTTTGGGTGGAACACTTCGGATGATAAATAATTAACGAATAAAAGTGATAATTTGTAAGCTCTATAGACTTACAGATTATTAGTTGTCCACCTCCATCCGCATAATGTAATCATTCATATAATACCCATTACCGATATGGAAATCGCGTGTTGCATGTTCATGGAACCCCATGTGCTTGTAGAAACCGACAGCAGGGTTTTCGCGGTTCACATTCAGCTCGACAGTAAACGGTCCCGGATGGATACTTTTCAGGTAAGCAATGCCCTGTTCGATAATAAAACGTCCGATACCCGAACCATGCAAAGAGGGGAGTGAATAGATTTTCTGAAACTCGTACAGGTCTTTTTCAACCGTTTCGATAGAGAGATAACCCGAAGGCTCGCCGTCTTTGTAGATAATGAAGAACTCGTGATGAAGTTCATCCATTTGATTGAGAATACTTTCCGGGGCATACATCATCTCGAACATGTAGTCGAGTTGCTCGCGGGAGAGGATAGAACCATAAGTCGGCTCCCATATTTGAGATGCCAAGTTTCTGATTAACAGGATATCATCTGTTGTCGTTTTTCTAATTGAGAACATATTATGTGAATTTTAGACGAGCAAAATTAAAAATTAAATTATAGTGTTTTATTTTTTAGCTTGATTTTACATTTATTTCAATGTTTATTCACAGAAAAGAATAACTTTGTAGGCGTTTAATATTAGGGAAAAATACAATTTAATAAATATATATAGACATGGATACAAAGATTCAGGAACTGACCGACAAGATCTACAAAGAAGGAGTAGAGAAGGGGAATGAAGAAGCTGGACGGATCATTGCCGATGCGAATGCTCAGAAACAAGCGATTGTTAGCGAGGCGGAAGCAGAAGCAAAACGTATTGTTGCAGCAGCACAAAAACAGGCTGCCGAACTGAAAAAGAATACAGAAGCCGAACTGAAGTTATTCGCTACCCAGGCTGTAGAAGCGCTGAAGAGCGAAGTGGTAAACCTTATAACCGGAAAGATTACTTCCTCGAATGTGAAAGCGATCGTTTCTGACACTGCGTTTATGCAGAAGGTGATCCTTGAAATGGCTAAAGAGTGGGCTAAGAAAGAAGCTATCACTATCCAGACAGCCGATGCGGATGCATTAACCAAATATTTTGAAGCAAACGCCAAATCGTTGCTCGACGGTGGCGTGAAAATAGAAAAAGTAAGCGGAAAGAAAGCCGATTTCACCATTGTTCCTGCCGACGGTTCCTATAAAGTAAGCTTCGGGGAAGACGAGTTTGTTGCATTCTTTAAAGAATTCCTGCGTCCCGGGCTGGTAGAAATGTTGTTCTGATATGAGTAAATACTACTGTCTGATTGCCGGACTCCCTAATATATCATTGGATGATAGTAAGCTGACCTATTCCGTTTCTGAGTTCAGAAAGGAGTTGGACGGTATTCTTACGTCCCGTGATAAGAAGCTGGTAGACTTGTTTTTCCTCAAATTCGATAATAAGAACCTGCTTAGTTTCTCACAGCGTCCGGACAGTGACCCGGATGAAAAGGGAAGTATAACATACGACGAGTACAAAAGTCTGTTCGATGCTTTGAAGGATGGCGAAAAGCCGCCTAAGAACAAACTGATTCCTCCTTATTTCATAGAGTTCTTCAAACAGTATCTGGATAGCCAGAAGAAAGAGGAAAAGCAAACGATCTCCTGGGAAGACCGTCTGGCAGCCCTTTATTACGACTATGCGATGAAATGCAGCAACGGTTTCATCCGTAACTGGTTTGAACTGAACCTCAATATCAATAACATGCTGACTGCCATAACCTGCCGCAAGTATGGATTTGATAAAGCAGAATATATAGTGGGAAACAACGAGGTAGCCGAGGCTATCCGTACTTCCAATGCCCGTGATTTCGGACTGGGGGATACGGTAGACTATCTGCCCGATCTGCAACGCATTGCTGAAGAGCCCGACCTGATGGCCCGCGAAAAGAAAGTGGATTTGCTGAAATGGAAATGGCTGGACGATAATACGTTCTTCAAAACTTTCGATATCGAAAGCGTGTTCGCCTACTTGCTGAAACTGGAAATGATCGAGCGCTGGGTTACTTTGGATAGAGTGACAGGCGAGAAGACTTTCCGTGAAATAGTAGGAGCAATGAAGAAGGGAAGTGAGAATGCGTTGGAAGAATTTAAAAGAAACAATAATAAATAATTATGGCTACGAAAGGAATTGTAAGGGGAATCGTATCCAACCTGGTAACCGTAGAGGTGGATGGGCCGGTTTCTCAAAATGAAATCTGTTACATTTCCGTAGGAGGCGTCAAGCTGATGGCGGAGGTTATTAAAGTAATAGGAAAAGATGCCTTTGTACAGGTATTTGAAAGTACACGTGGGATGCGTGTAGGTGACGAAGCCGAGTTTGAAGGGCACATGCTTGAAGTTACATTGGGGCCGGGTATGCTATCGCGTAACTACGACGGTTTGCAGAATGACCTGGATAAAATGGACGGCGTGTTCCTGAAACGTGGTGAATATACATTTGCACTCGATAACGATAAATTGTGGGATTACAAGCCGCTGGCGAAAGTGGGCGATGCAGTAACGGCCGGTGACTGGTTGGGCGAAGTGGATGAAAACTTCCAGCCTCACAAGATCATGGTCCCTTTCACGTTTAAAGGCACTTATACCGTAAAGAGCCTGGTGGAAGCCGGACAATATACCATCAACCAGACAATCGCCGTATTGACAGACGAAGATGGTAAGGATATCGATATAAATATGATACAGCGCTGGCCGGTAAAGAGAGCCATCACTTGTTATAAAGAAAAACCGCGTCCATATAAATTGCTGGAAACGGGTGTCCGTACAATCGATACGGTAAACCCGATCGTTGAAGGTGGTACAGGATTTATCCCCGGCCCCTTCGGTACAGGAAAGACAGTGCTTCAGCACGCTATCTCCAAACAGGCGGAAGCCGATATCGTGATCATCGCTGCCTGCGGTGAACGTGCGAATGAGGTAGTGGAAATCTTTACCGAGTTCCCTGAACTGATCGACCCGCATACAGGACGTAAATTGATGGAACGTACCATCATTATCGCCAATACTTCAAACATGCCTGTGGCAGCCCGTGAAGCATCCGTATATACGGCGATGACTTTGGCTGAATATTACCGTAGCATGGGACTGAAGGTATTGTTGATGGCGGACTCTACTTCCCGTTGGGCACAGGCTTTGCGTGAGATGTCTAACCGTCTGGAAGAACTTCCGGGACCCGATGCGTTCCCGATGGACTTGTCTGCGATCGTGGCAAACTTCTATGCCCGTGCAGGTTTCGTTCATTTGAATAATGGGGCGACAGGTTCGGTAACCTTTATCGGTACGGTATCACCCGCCGGTGGTAACCTGAAAGAACCGGTAACGGAAAATACGAAGAAGGTAGCCCGTTGTTTCTATGCTTTGGAGCAGGAACGTGCCGACCGTAAACGTTATCCGGCCGTAAACCCGATCGACAGTTATTCGAAATATCTGGAATATCCCGAATTCCAGGAATATATCGCCAAACATATCTCTCCGGAATGGATCGACAAGGTGAACGAGATCAAGACCCGTATGTTGCGTGGTAAGGAAATCGCCGAACAGATCAACATCCTGGGTGACGACGGTGTACCTGTAGAATACCATATTACTTTCTGGAAATCGGAATTGATCGACTTCGTGATCCTGCAACAGGATGCATTCGATGCGATCGATGCCGTGACACCGCTGGCCCGTCAGGAATTTATGCTGGACAAGGTGGTGAAGATCTGTCATGCGGAATTCCGTTTCGACACCTTCCTCGAAGTAATGGAATATTTCAAACAGATGATCAACATCTTCAAGCAGATGAACTATTCCGAATACGAAAGCGATCAGTTTAAGAAGTTCAACGATCAACTCGACGCCCTGCTCGCAGAGCGTATGGAAAAATAACAGAACGTATGGCAACAAAAGCATTTCAAAAAATATATACGAAGATTACCCAGATCACGAAAGCTACCTGTTCGCTGAAGGCAACGGGAGTTGGGTATGACGAGTTGGCTTCCGTAGACGGCAAGCTGGCACAGGTGGTAAAGATCATCGGCGACGAGGTTACGCTGCAGGTGTTCTCCGGTACGGAAGGTATCCGTACGAATGCCGAGGTGGTATTCATGGGCAAGGCGCCTACGCTGAAAGTAGGCGACCAGTTGGCCGGACGTTTCTTCAATGCGTATGGCGACCCGATCGATGGTGGTCCGATCCCGGAAGGAACGGAAGTGGAAATCGGTGGCCCGTCTGTAAACCCGGTTCGCCGTAAACAGCCGTCAGAACTGATCGCTACGGGTATTGCCGGTATTGACCTGAACAATACGCTGGTAACCGGACAGAAGATCCCGTTCTTCGCCGACCCTGACCAGCCGTTCAACCAGGTTATGGCGATGGTAGCCCTGCGTGCCCAATCGGATAAGATCATCCTGGGTGGTATGGGTATGACCAACGACGACTACCTGTTCTTTAAAAATACATTTAGCAACGCCGGTGCACTCGACCGTATCGTGAGCTTCATCAATACAACCGAAGACCCGTCCGTAGAACGTATCCTTATTCCGGATATGGCGCTTTGTGCGGCTGAATACTTCGCCGTACAGAAGAATGAAAAGGTGCTGGTGTTGTTGACCGACATGACCAACTACGCGGATGCTCTGGCGATCGTATCGAACCGTATGGACCAGATCCCGTCGAAAGACTCTATGCCGGGTTCGCTTTATTCCGATTTGGCAAAGATCTACGAAAAGGCGGTACAGTTCCCGGCAGGTGGTTCCATTACCATTATTGCGGTAACGACTTTGTCCGGTGGCGATATCACACACGCCGTGCCTGATAATACCGGTTATATCACCGAAGGCCAGTTGTATCTGCGCCGTGATAGCGATGTCGGTAAAGTAATCGTCGACCCGTTCCGAAGCTTGTCACGTTTGAAACAGTTGGTAACAGGAAAGAAGACACGCGAAGATCACCCGCAGGTGATGAATGCTGCCGTTCGTCTGTATGCCGATGCTGCCAATGCAAAGACAAAGATGGAGAATGGTTTCGACCTGACGGACTACGACAACCGTACACTCTCTTTTGCAAAGGATTATTCGGAAAAGCTGCTGGCTATCGACGTAAACCTCGACACAACCGAAATGCTCGACGTGGCATGGGGCTTGTTCGGCGAATACTTCAAACCGGCGGAAGTGAATATCAAGCAGGAGTTGGTAGACAAATACTGGAAAAAGTAAGAACGGTCCGCAAAACCGTTCCATTCGGATGAAAAAAGAATTTCTCTCGGAAGAAACCGGAATTCCATCCGAAAGGAATTAAAAAACGATATAATATGGCAATAAAGTTTCAATATAATAAAACCTCTCTTCAGCAATTGGAAAAGCAGCTGAAGATGCGCGAGCGTTCCCTGCCTACGATTAAAAGCAAGGAAAGTGCATTGCGTATCGAAGTGAAGCGGACCAAGGATGAAGTGACAAAATTGGAACTTCAGCTGGAAAAAGAGATTCAGAGCTACGAGAACATGGTGGCTTTGTGGAACGAGTTCTCTCCCGAACTGATTGCGGTGAAGGATGTGACACTCTCTACGAAGAAGATTGCCGGTGTGATCGTTCCTGTATTGGACGAGATTCAGTTTGAGATCGGACATTACAGTCTCTTTAATTCCCCTGCCTGGTTTACCGATGGTGTCGAGCTGCTGAAAAAGCTGGCGCGTACCGGGATAGAAGCCGAGTTTTCGGGAATGAAGCTGGAGTTATTGGAGCATGCCAGGAAGAAGACCACTCAGAAGGTGAACCTCTTTGAGAAGGTACAGATCCCCGGCTATAAAGATGCGATCCGTAAGGTGAAACGATTTATGGAAGACGAAGAAAGTCTTTCCAAGTCGTCACAGAAGATCATGCGGGCTAACCAGGAAAAGCGTAAAGCAAAAGAACAAAAAGAGGAGGCTGGCGTATGATAGTAAAGATGAGTAAATATGCCTTTATGGTATATCACAGGGAGTATGATTCGTTCCTGACACAATTGCGCGAACTGGGTGTCGTGCATGTGAAAGAGGGCAAGTCTATTCTCGATAATGCAGAACTTCAGGATATATTGGCTATACGTAAGCGTGTCAACTTGTTAATGCGCTTTTTCAAGAACCTGAATTCAGGAACGAAGGACCTTCAGTTGGCTCCGGCCCGTGAACTGGATAAGAAAGCGGGACTGAAGTTGATCCAGAAGATCGAAGAATTGCAGGATAAGAAAGTGCAGCTTCAATCTGTCAAGGCATCCCTTGAAAAGGATATTGCCTATATGGAAATCTGGGGTGATTTCAGTTGGGCTAATTTCAACCGCCTGAAGAAGGCTGGATATGATATTACGTTCTGGACTTGCCCGACGGCTAAATATGAGCCGAAATGGGGTGATGAGTACAATGCAATATTGATCAATAACTTCCAGTCGGTTACTTATTTCCTTACAATCACGAAAGTCGGTACGACGATCGACATAGATGCGGAACGTCCGAAGATGCCGGACAGAGGCTTACAGAAACTAAATGTACGTCTCGACCTGTTAAAGCAGGAAATGAAGGTATTGGATGCTGAAATGAAAAAGCTGGCAGCGTCTGATTATAATACGCTCGATTTGTTTGACAAGAATTTGCAGAATGAATTCAATCTGTCGAATGTGCTTGTGCAGACCAATCGTCAGGCAGGCGATAAGTTGATGTTGCTGGAAGGCTGGGTACCTACGGAGAAAGCTCCGGCTATGGAGGAAACGCTTGAAAAGGATGGTTACTTCTATCAGCCATTGGAAATAGAAGAGGGAGATAAAGTACCTATTCTGTTAAAGAATGGGAAGTTTGCCAAACTATACGAGCCGATCACAAAAATGTTCTCTCTGCCTAATTACGGAGAGTTCGATCCGACACCGTTCTTTGCTCCGTTCTTCATGTTATTCTTCGGACTTTGTTTCGGGGATGGTGGATACGGACTGTTAATGATTATTGCCTGTACGATCCTGAAACGGAAAGTTAATCCGGACTACAAACCTTATTTGAGTTTGTTCCAGTATCTTGGACTGGCGACATTGATCGTCGGAACTCTTACCGGTTCGTTTTTCGGTATCGCCTTGGTCGACATACCTGCTTTTGCTTCAGTGAAAGAGTATTTTGTTTCGAGCGACAATCTGATGACGTTCTCGATCATAATCGGATTGGTACAGATCCTGTTCGGAAAGACGATCGCTGCACTGAAGATCATGTCACAAAAGGGCAAGAAATATGGTATTGCACCATTGGCATGGGTATTCATTATCCTGGCATTATGTCTTGTTTTCGGTTTGCCGATGCTGGACGTACAGTTGCCGGAAGTGGTGAAAAATGTCTTCCTGGTGATAGCCGGACTGGGATTGCTCGTAGCCTTCCTTTACAATACACCGGGTAAGAATATCTTCCTGAACTTCGGTACAGGTCTGTGGAATACCTATAACATGGCTTCCGGACTGCTGGGTGATACATTATCTTATATCCGTCTGTTCGCGATCGGTCTGACCGGTGCGATCCTGGGTGGCGTATTCAATTCGCTGGCTGTGGATATGACGGAAGGTATGAACATCGTATTGCGTGTGATCTGTATGTTGCTGATCCTTTTGGTCGGCCATGCGATCAACATCGGTCTGTGTACTATCAGTTCACTGGTTCACCCGCTCCGTCTGATCTTCGTAGAGTATTATAAGAATGCAGAGTTCGAAGGTGGAGGTAAGGCCTACCAACCTTTCAAAAAAGCATAAACAAAACATGATTTAAATAATAACAAAAAATAATTAAACAAACAAATTTCATTATGGAACCAATTTTATTAGCTTATCTTGGTATTGCGTTGATGACAGGTTTAACCTTTATCGGCAGTAGTTATGGTGTAACAATCTGCGGTAACGCAGTAGTAGGAGCAATGAAGAAGAACCCGGATGCATTGGGTACTTACATCGCATTGAGTGCATTGCCTTCTTCACAGGGTTTGTACGGATTCGTAGGTTATTTCATGATGCAGAAATTCCTGGTTGACAGCATTACGATGCTGAATGCAACAGCTATATTCGGTGCCGGTCTGGTATTAGGATTCGCAGGTTTATTCTCTTCTATCCGTCAGGCAGAAGTTTGTGCAAACGGTATTGCCGGTGTTGGTGCTGGTCATAACGTGTTCGGTGCAACAATGGTAATGGCCGTATTCCCTGAGTTGTATGCAATCTTGGCTTTGCTGGTTGTTATCCTGATCGGCGGAACTCTTCCGGTGTAATATTTAGTATTTAACATAGTAGTATCCCCTGTTTTATCGGTTGATAAGACAGGGGATTTTTAGTTTATATGGCGAAAGAAAAAATATTTACTTACATTTGTATGAATTGCAAGCAAACAATATAACACAATTGTAAAACATGAAAAAACATTTACATTTACTCTTATTAGCGTCAGGGCTTTTTCTTGTTCAGGGCGTGAGTGCACAAACAAATTCAGCAGACGATCCGCTTCCGGGTTATACGCAAGCGGAACGGTTTGCCGGTGATAAATTGCCGACGATGTTGTTTTCTACTTCAGTAGATCCACATTGGTTTAAGGCTGGTAATTGTTTCTGGTATGAATATAAAACCGGAAACGGGAATGTCTGGTATGTGGTTAATCCTTCTGCTAAATCGAAACGTCCTCTATTCGATCAGGATAAGCTGGCAGCAGAACTTACGGAGATCGTAAAAGACCCGTTTATCGCTCAACAGTTACCTATCCGGAAACTGGAGGCAGGAGAGGACGGACGTACTTTTACGTTTCAGGTGACCTCTTCACAGGATGCGAAGAAAGATAGTACGGATAAAGATAATAAAACGAAGAAAGAAGTTTTCTATTTCTCTTATGATTATCCTACCCGTAAACTGACGCATCTGGCCGATAAAAAGAAAGATACGGAATATCCCGACTGGGCTTCTATTTCTCCGGACGGTAAAACCGTTGTTTATGCAAAAGACCTGAATCTGTACCGTATGTCGCGTGAAGATTACGAGAAACTGAAAAAGGATGACAAAGACAGTACCGTTACGGAAATACAGCTGACAACCACCGGAGTAAAAGACTTTGGTTTCGGGCAGCCTTACAGCATTTTAAATACGGATACATTATGTAACGGCAAAAGAAAAAATCCGGGTTACTTATTGTGGTCACCCGATTCACGTCACTTTGCCGTATCTATCTCAGATAGCCGCGAGGTGAAAGACCTGTGGGTGATCAATGCCATGGCAACCCCGCGTCCGACATTGGAAACATACAAGTACCAAATGCCGGGTGAAAAAGAAGCGCCGATCAGCCATCTGTATCTGTTCGATATGACCAATAACTCTTATAAAGAGATCAACACCTGGGCTTTTAAAGACCAGACCATCCGCATGGCTCGTCAACCCCGCTTGCAAAAACAACGTGATATGAAGGAGCTGCCAAATATCTGGCTGGGTGATAATAACCGTTTCTTCGTTACCCGTTCCAGCCGTGACCTGCACCGTATCGACATCTGTACGTATACCATCGGTGAAGATTCGATCCGTCCGATCATCGAAGAGCGTATGAATACCTATATCGAAGTCCGTCCGCTGGCATCCGTAAACAATGGCAAGGAACTGATCCATTGGAGCGAACGCGACGGCTGGGCACATCTGTATCTCTACGATGATAAAGGCAACCTGAAAAACCGTATCACATCAGGCCCCTGGCATGTCGACCAGATCGTAAAAGTAGACGAAGCCAAGCGTGTCGTTTATTTCCTTGCCAATGGTAGGGAAAAGGACGAGAATCCCTATTATGAACATCTTTACCGGGCGAACCTGGATGGAAGCGGCTTGCAGATGGTTTCAGTCGGTGATTATTTCCATGATGTCCGCATAGATGATAATGCACAATTCATTGTCCATAATTATTCCCGCATCAATACGGTTCCTAAGACAGACCTGTTGGATAATACAGGCCGGAAGATTATGGACCTGGAAGAAAGCGATTTCTCACAACTGTTTGCAGCCGGTTACCAGTTCCCGGAACCGTTCAAGGTGAAAGCTGCCGACGGTGTGACAGACCTTTATGGTGTTATGTACAAACCGTTCAACTTCGACTCGACTAAAGTATATCCTGTTATCGATTACGTTTATCCCGGTCCTCAGGTGGAAGCAACCCGTTATCCGTTTACCCGTATGAGCGTTCGTACAGACCGTTTGGCTCAGGCAGGATTTATTGTTGTTTCTGTCGGTAACCGTGGTGGTCATCCGAGTCGTTCGAAATGGTATCATAACTTCGGATACGGTAATTTACGTGATTATGGACTGGCAGATCAGAAAGCGGCCATTATCCAGTTGGCTGATAAAAATAAGTTTATCGATATCCATCGTGTAGGTATCCACGGACATTCGGGTGGAGGATTTATGTCGACAGCAGCAATCCTGCAATATCCGGATTTCTTCAAGGTGGCGGTTTCCTGTGCCGGTAACCATGATAACAAGATCTATAATCGTTGGTGGAGTGAAACACATCATGGTGTGAAAGAAGTAGTATCGGAAAAAGGCGATACGACATTTACATACAATATAAAGAGTAATCAGGAACTGGCAAAACAGTTGAAAGGCCATTTACTGTTGGTTCACGGTGATATAGACAACAATGTCCATCCGGGTAATACGATGCGCGTTGTAGATGGTTTGATCCGTGCCAATAAGCGCTTCGACATGCTGCTTTTACCGCAGCAACGCCACGGTTTCGGTGATATGGACGAATACTTCTACTGGCGAATGGTCGATTACTTCTCTGAACATTTATTAGGAAAATCGGATAAGTCGGTGGATATACCGAAACGATAAGTTTATCAAAAACGTTCGAAAGATCTTTTGACGGTAAAATTAAAGAGGTTTCTGCATCGAATGCGGAAGCCTCTTTTTGCATAAATAGGACAATAAAAATGAAACATAGATAAAAAAGAATAGTGCAAAAAAAGATGACAAGAGAGAAAAACGATCTCTTTTAGTTTATTAACTAATGAATTTAGTTTTAAAACTAAAACTTTTAGTTTCTTTGCCGTAAACAATGGGAATTATGAAGCGATTGACTGCAAAAGAAGAAGAGATCATGGGCTATTTCTGGGAGAAAGGCCCTTTGTTCGTGAAGCAACTGCTAGAATATTATGAAGAACCTAAGCCTCATTTCAATACCTTGTCGACTATTGTCCGGGGATTGGAGGAGAAAGGTTTTCTTTCACATAATACATTCGGTAACACTTATCAGTATTATAGTGCAGTCAGCGAGGCAGAGTACAGTAAAGGCACATTGAAAAATGTCATTGCCAAATATTTCAATAACTCTTATCTGGGAGTTGTTTCTTCGCTGATAAAGGAGGAGGATATTTCCGTGGATGAACTCCGGCAATTACTGAACGAAGTGGAACAAGCAAATAAGGACTAATATTATGGGAGATTTCTTTGTTTATATCCTTAAATCGTCTGTATGTCTGGCAGTATTTTACCTGTTTTACAGATTGTTGTTAAGCCGTGAAACATTTCATCGTTTTAACCGGATCGCATTGTTGAGTGTCGTTATTCTCTCCGTAACCATTCCTTTTATCCGTATAATGACGGATGAGCCTGTTGCCATACAACGCCCGTTACAAAACTTGGAGTACCTTTTACAAATGGCGCAGATGCAGACGGAAACAGAAGTACAGACACCTCAGTCTTTCTGGCTTCCGTTCTTGTTTGTCGTTTATCTGGTCGGCTGTATTTTCTTTTTTCTTCGTTTCCTTTATTCTACATTCCGTATATGGCGGATGGTCGGGAAAGGAGAGAAGCAGGTTCTTTCCAAAGGATGCAAACTGGTAGTTACGAACGACCTGATCTGTCCATTCAGTTGGATGGGATACATTGTTATTTCCCGGAAAGATATGGAAGAAAGTGGCGAAGAGATATTGACACACGAGCTGGCTCATATAGGTGCTCATCATTCTTTGGATATGTTGATTTGTAGTTTTTGTGTGATACTTCAGTGGTTCAATCCTGCCGTCTGGCTGCTGAAACAGGAGTTACAGAATATTCATGAATACGAAGCCGATGAGAGTGTGATCAATCATGGCATCGACGCAAAACATTATCAATTATTATTAATAAAAAAAGCTGTTGGTTCACAGCGCTTCACTTCTATGGCCAACAGCTTTAATCACAGTAAACTAAAAAAACGAATTACTATGATGTTAAAACAAAAATCAAACCCCTGGGCGCGGTTGAAGTATCTGTATGTACTTCCGCTGACTGCTGTAGCAGTAGTCGCTTTTGCCCGTCCTGAAATCTCTCGCGAACTGGAGAAAATTTCAAGTGCCAAAATTAGCGAAATTGTTTCGGTTAAGGAAGTTATTGAGCCTAAAAAAGCTGAACCTATAGCCGAGGCCGTACCGGTTCCTGTGGACAAGCCGGCAGTTCCTGTTCCGCAGAAAACGAAAACTATAAAGACTGAAACGGTTCCGGAGGAGAAAAAGGAGAATGTGAATCCTTTGGAAGCTATGCAAAAGCAACTGGATGATTTGGGAAAAGGATCTGAAGAGCGCATGAAAAAGATCAAGACGAAAGTGGAATGGTCCCGAAATCTGATCCTGATCGACAATGAAGTGGCAACTTATGACCAATTGGATGCTATCCCTCCGGAAAATATCCATAGCTTCTCGATAAGTCCAAAAGAAAAGTCAGGAGAACTTTTAGCCAAATATAACGCGACGGATAAACATGGCGTTATTTCTCTTATAACTAAAAAGGGGGTTGATTCCGGAAAAGTAAAAGCGGATGAAATAAAAGTTGTCGGGTACGGTCCGATAGAAGATCATTTGCCGGGCGAGGTGAGATTCCGTATTAGAAATGAAAAAAACGGCGCGGAAAAACCTCTTATATTTATCGATGGGGTAGAACAGATAAGAGAAGGTGCATTGGAAAAGATAAATCCTAACACGATTGAATCGATCTCTGTCCTGAAAGACGAATCAGCCAAAAGTCTATATGGAGAAAAGGGCAAGAATGGAGTGATTTTGATCACAACAGAAAATGCGTCAGCAAAAAAAGCAGTAAAATGAAGATGACTTATTTGTGTCAATTAACCGTTGCCTCCTGTCTTTTTCTTGCTGCATGCAATGGAGATAAAACAACAGACGGTAAACTATCCGTGATCCCGTTGGGAACAGCCATTGAAAGACCGGTAGAGCTGAAGGCATCCGATTATTTCAAACAGGTTCGTTATGTTCCGCTGGAAACGACCGACAGCAGCCTGATTGGGAAAGGTCCCTATGTACAGATTATCAAAGACAGGATATTGGTTTCTACTAACCAGAGTCAATGCCTGATGTTTGATAAGGGAACTGGAAAATTCATCAAACAGGTTGGGCATATCGGGAATGATCCGGAAGGGTATAATAGTGTTTTCTGTTGGGGTGATAACGAAACAGGAATGATTTATTTCAACGGATGGAATAAAGATTTGGTTTGTTATGACTCGGAAGGAAACTTTCGGGGGAAGATTAAGATACCTTTTGATGTACAGGGAGCCTCTTCGTCATCTTTTAGTTACCAGAATGACGGGACATTTGTTTTGCATAAGTCCGGATTATTCGGGAATGGGGAAAGTAAGCTGCTTTTTTTTAAGGACAATATGCCGATAGATTCATGTTCAACCATAGCAAGTAAAGGTGAGCCGTTCGATCCTTCTAATATAGCATCGATTTCTGTCTTTAAAAGTGAGACTGGCATCGAAGTTTTTGGCCCGACTGCGTATGAAGGTACGATCGTTATTGATTATAAAGAGCCGGAGACCGGTATTATAATTATTGTTGCTAATACAAGTTTATGGTCCCGAGGCAAGGATATTTATTTCAAGGAAGCATACAATGATACGATATATCAGGTAAAAGACAGGATCTTAGTGCCTGCTGTTGTTCTTGACTTGGGTAAATATCATTGGAATTTTCTGGAACGCTTTATGAAGAATAAAGATAATGCCGTCCTGATAACGCAGATACTCGATAGTGAAGACCGGATGATCATCCGTTTTATCAGGGAATTATTTCATAAACCGACCCTGTTCAATGCCGTGGTTACCAAATCGACCGGAGAGGTTAAAGTCAGTTTGTACGTAAATGGTCTGAAAGATAACCTGACGAATTTTTTGCCTATACAACCTATGTCGGTTTCCTCAGCCGGAGAGTATGTGGGCTTGATTTCTGCAGGTGATGTGGTTGAATGGTTTGAAGATAATGAAGAGGTAAAGGATATTCCGCAGCAGGTAAAAGAGTTGAAGCGGATAGGGGAAGAAGATAATCCCGTGGTTGTAATAATGAAATAAAGAACGACACTGTCCATAAAATTGTGTAAATGAAAAACTACAGGTATTGTTACTTGTAGTTTTTTTTATTTATTAAATTTGAAAAATGTAAATTTTATGGAGATTCCCAAAGAATTATTGAGCAAGGAGTTCTTAAGTCAATTTAAAAGCGAAGAAGACGTAAGTAAGTTTCTAACGACTCTTCACAGTCGAGTCCTTGAACAAATGCTTGAAGGTGAGATGGATGCTCATTTAGGATATGAAAAACATTCAGCCTCAGGTATAAATACCGGCAACTCTCGCAACGGCAAATACCCTAAAAAGATTCAAACCGAGTATGGTGAATCTTATATAGAAATACCTCGTGACCGTCAGGGAGAGTTTGAACCGGTGATAGTACCCAAACATCAGTCTCGTGGTCTTTCAATAGAGAAGCTGGTCATATCGCTGTATGCCAAAGGTATGAGTGTTTCAGATATAGAAGAGGAAATGAAAGAAATCTATGGAATAACCCTGTCTACATCGGCTATATCCATCATAACGAGTAAAGTCACCCAAGCCGCTGTAGAATGGCAGAATCGGCCATTGGAGAGTCTTTATTTGATCGTGTGGATGGACGGTATAGTCTTTAAGGTTCGGGAGAATGGTAAGGTGATTAACAAGACCGTTTACCTGTGTGTCGGTCTTAACAAGGAAGGTATAAAAGAGATATTGGGTATGTGGGTAGGTAAAACCGAAAGTGCCTCTTTCCCCGATGGGTGTTCTCACAGATTTAAAAGCTCGTGGAGTAGAGGATATATTAATAACTGTCACTGACAACCTGAATGGTTTCACGGGAACAATCAAGAGCGTTTTCCCTGATTCGACCACTCAAATCTGTGTTGTGCATCAGATCCGTAACTCGTGTAAATACGTTGTCTGGAAGGAGAAAAAAGAGTTTACCGCTGATTTAAAGAATATTTATAATGCTCCCACAAAAGAGGCTGCTTTACTGGAACTGGATATGTTTGAGCAAAAATGGGGAGCAAAATATCCATACGCTGTCCGTTCCTGGCGGGCTAATTGGGATGAGCTGACCTCTTTCTTTGATTTCCCCATTGAAATAAGAAAAATCATCTATACGACTAATCTTATAGAGAATCTGAACGGGAAGATCCGCAAATACACTAAAAACAAGCTTTCATTCCCTAATGATGAAGCTCTTAAGAAGTCTGTTTATCTGGCTATTAGCGAGATTGAGAAAAAATGGTATCAACCCATATGGAACTGGGGACTGATTTTTAATCAGTTTTTGACTATATTTGAAAACCGAATCCGGGTTTAAACCCGGATTCGGTTCCTGTAGTTTTGAATTTACACAAAATTGTGGATAGTCCCTATTAATCCCCAAATACTGGTACGAATTTTACTTCTGTTTTCTAAATGCTATACCTATATATAACGAACAAACCAACAACAACACCCCAATCACCAATATCCACTTGGGATGAGAAAACTCCACAGTACTACTTTTCTGAAAAGAATCAGAACCGGCAAAACAGTTCTCATCTACAGAACCAGAACTAACAACCGATTCAACAACTTCCTCCCCCTTTTCCTTAATGGCGACATGAGTAACAGACTGTACCCCATTCAACCGGCAGCTATCAAACACGATATGCTCTATATTGATCACCTTATTGCGGGAAGCCTGATACAGACTTCTCAACAACAGACTATCACTATGAATGTTATGCACCTCTTTCCTTATCTCCCGATGTTGCACACTACGCCGCCCGGCACTACAGCCGGGCAGCAAAACAACCAACAAACCAACCGAAACAAGCAAACTTCTACCCCACATATCCATACCTATCCCCCTTCATTTATTAATAATCACCTGATAACGATTCTCTCCATTTACCCGAAACGACAAATGCAGGAACTTCTTTCGTTTATAAAGAATCGCCTGATCGAAAGGTAACTTACAATAAAGCAATACATCCAGTAATTCCTTCGGATCAGGCACATAACAATCCGCAGCCTCCCCTTTCACATGCTGGCTCGAAGGCACGCCACCCACCAACCTGTTCACCTCCGGACTCCGGTAACCGCTTGTGATCGCAACCGGCTTCCCATAAACCAGCCGCAACGGCTGTAACAACCGTTTCACCAACTCCATCATAGCCTGCTTCACCTCAAACGGCGGCTCATTCAGCAACCCGTTCTCTACCGCCACCCGGCTATACGTCATTTCTTCCCAGGTAAAATCCCTACTTATCCTCTCTTTCATTTTGTACCGATTTAATTTTATACGAATAATCCACCCCAAACAAAGCCCCGGCAAATGTGCAGGTTTCCCCGAAAGCCACCAGCACACTATTATGAATCTCCCCTTTCGGAGCAATCCAGAAACCGGAGAAAAGAAGAACAATCCCACTCATTACGAGCAGGATTGCCATTACCAATTGAATAGTCAGTCTTTTTTTCATACGTTCCCCCTTTCCTCTTTCAATCAAGTAATCTTCAATTTACCATTTTTAATTATTCAATCTCCGGTCTGTCATCTCCACCGGAACCTTCTTCTTTTTTAGGTTTCGTATCTTCATCCTCTTCAAACTTCACGATCTCACTCATCCAGCGCAGACTGGTACCCGGCGAGAATATCACCCGTGCCTTTTTTATCAGGGAAGCATTGAAAGCATCCGCCGTCTCCGCACCTTTCGAACGAATCGAAAGACGAAAACTACCGAACTCACCCACCTGTACAATACTACCCGAACGAAGCTCCAGGCTCATCGCCCAATTTAACGAATCGAGTATCGCCTTCACATCAGCACTCGACATAGCCGAGCGGCTGGAGATCAATTCACACAACTTATCCATATCGCAATAGTTCGACGACCGCGCCATCGCATAAGTCTTCACCTTATCCTTATCGTCACCGCTAAGAACCTTGCGCTGCACCTTTCTAAATTTCAGTGTCATAGCTTTTCTATTTTAATGATTAATACTACTGCTTCCAGGGGAACGATACAAAGGTACAGGTAGGAATATATGCAAAGATCGGCGCGAGAGTATCGTATAAAACAGTATATAATAAGACTTTAGGAACAACCAAAATCTTAAAATACCATTTTTCACGAACCATCACACCGATAGATTTAGATTCTTATTTAACGTTTATCAGGAAAATAATGATTATTATGTGAGATTCTTAGGGACAGATTTAGGTTATTTAATGACTTCTCGTAACAAATTTGATATCCTTTCGGGTACTCTTTTTTAATATAATCACGTAATAAATACCCGAGAGGGTATCGAATAACAGAATATAAGTCATTCATAGAAAACAAGTGATGCCAGTATACTGTATGCGGAGATTAGCTCTTATATTCTCCGCATATTATACGGCAAATACAAACGTTAATCTCCGCAAACAATCACATTACAAGTTCATAATTGGTACTTCTTCCACCTTCATCCATTTTACGCAACACACCTTTTGTCATCAAATCCTGTATATCACGTAAAGCCGTATCAGCAGAACATTTTGCAATCTTAGCCCATTTAGAAGAGGTTAATTTTCCATCAAAACCATCCCAAAACAAATTCACCATTTTTATTTGCCGTTCATTCATGGAGACTAACCGATACCTATCCCAGAAAGCTGCTTTCTGTAAAACCGTACTGATTGATTTTTCAGTCTTGACTAATGCCACTTCCAAACAATCAAGAAACCATTCAAGCCACCCCGTTATATCGACACCACCTTTTTGTGTTTTCTCCAATATCTCATAATAGCCTTTACGCTGCTTACGTATCTCTGCCGACATACTATAAAAACGATGTGGCATTTCATCGGCACGGGCTAAGAATAAATCCATTATAGTACGAGCTATACGTCCATTCCCGTCATCGAACGGATGGATAGTCACAAACCACAAATGAGCAATAGCAGCTTTTAAAACCGGATCTATCTTCTGATCATCATTCACCCAATCCAAAAACAACTTCATTTGGAAAGGTATATTATCCGAATCAGGAGCTTGATAATGAACTTTCTCTTTTCCCATCGCACCCGATATAACCTGCATAGGTTCTACACCTCGTCTCCAATCTGCAACCGTAATTTTATACATACCACTTCTACCTGTTGGAAACAACGCTGCGTGCCAGTTAAAAAGACGTTCATCCGTTAACGGCTCCATATAATTTTGAGTCGCATCCATCATTAGCTGCACTACTCCATCGACATAACGATCAGCTTCAGGTAGCCCTTCAGTTTCTATACCCAAATGACGAGCTACAGAAGAACGTACCTGATCACTATTTAATATTTCTCCCTCAATTTCTGAAGATTTGGTGATATCAGCCGTCAATGTATCAAGTATTGCACTATTTTTCAGATCAAAGCCTAACGCACTCATTTTACCTACAAGTTTACCTTGTAGCCCTCGTACCTTACCTAATTTATAGGATAGCTTTGCATCATCCCAGGTAAAATTAGGCCAGTCTGTCCGTTGCCAAATGTAGATAGCATTCATATTCTCCGTATATTTTGCGGTAAATATAGTGATTTTCCAATGAACAAAGCTATGGCACCAGAAATAAATGCTGTAGTTTCGAGTTTACACAAAATTGTAGATAGTCCCTATTTCAATAAACAAAATTCGTTATTTATTCATCTAACCCTTTCACTGTATGATGCAAATACTAAATCGTAATAATTTTCATTTGTAGTTCTTGATTTTATCAACTTACATTCCAGTTTACTAAAAAAAAGCAGAATAATCCCCCACCCTCACCTTCCCAGCCAACACCAGCACCTCCCCACTTGTAATCCCCCCTTTACTGATATGCCCGGCAACCGTACCTATCTTACCACAAATCTGAAAACAAATCAGGACAGACATTGCAATATGATTTATAGAAGTTTGCGCAGTCCGTTCAACAACTTCTGTCAAATGCAGCATACGGATAAACAAGACAGGAAAACGAAGGGGATAACGCAGACAGGCCATGACTGTTCTTTGTTGCATAAAGTCAACATAGGATTGACGATCATGGACGATGACTTCTTCGATAAACTTCTGGTGTTTTTTAGGCAAGGTTGACCATACAGTAAATGCAATTTTGTAAATCTTTTCAAGCAAATGGTTACGACCTTCCTTCGACATTTTATCAAGATTGCGGTTAAACTCGTTCACGTCTGGGACTTTTCCGTTAGGAAATAAGGCTTCTAATTTATTTTGTTTCTTCATGATATATCTAATAATCTAATAGGCGTTAATAAATAATTGAGGGAAATCAAAAAAACAGGGAGACATAAGGTCTATTTCTATTCGGTTTACGCTTATGTCTCCCTTTTGTTCTCTATTTGGAAGAATTCAAATCTCTAAGTAAAAACTTTCCAGGTTTGAATTTAACACTTTTGCGGGGAGCAATCATACAAGGGACACCGGTACGAGGATTACGCCCCTGCCGCTCTTTCTGATTCCAGGGCTCAAATATCCCGAATCCTTGAAGGGTTATAGGACCCCGTTTCAATGTTTCTGTCAACACCTCCTGGAAAGCATTGAGAAACTGACGAGACTGGTACTGTGGAATATTCAGCTTCACCGCTAGTTCATTTACTAAATCTGCTTTGTTCATAATATATGTTTTAAATGTTTTTTTATTTGTATTGTTAAGTTGCCATTAAAAAGGTATTCTAGCGCCCTCCAAACCTCGGATTACAGACCATCATCATTCATTAAGTTAGCTGGACACACCTACTTATTCCGGACGCAGCGAACGAAGTTTAGTCCTGTTGGGGTGTCGCTACCAACCGCACCGTTCCCCAAATTCACTACATACCAGCCAAAGGTACCACCGGCCGTGTTACTAATATAGTAATAGCGATTGAAGGGTTCGAAACCACTTATGGCCTCTAACGCTGTTCTATAGCTATACATAGCTGACAATTGACTGGATGAAGGTAAATACCAATCATCCTTACCTTCCGTTTCCAAGGCCGTACAATAATTCACTGCAGCTGCTTTGTTCAGTTTTTCTCCTTCTGTTTTACAAACCTGGATATTTCCTACATAAGCCGGAGCCGTTTGCTTAGCAGTGACCGTCACTATACGCACCGGATTTGCTCCTGTTACTGCCACTGTAAATGAACCCGTACGCTCAACAGCTGTAGAGTTGGTATTATCTGAAGCTGTAAACGTTAACGTAGCATTACCCGAACCATTGATTGGACTCACAGTTATTCCATTACTTGTTTCCGGAGATATAGTCCATTCCAAACCTGTAGTCGCCATAACTGAACCGGTGACAAAACTTGTGGCCACCGCATCTATTATCGTAGTCGCACCAGTAGCATCAAAAGAAGAGCCACTCTGATTTACTGTAATTGTTCCTGTCGGACCACCAGTCTCATCTCCCGCACGAACAACAACTTCACCACTTCGTTGAGTTGAAGACGGGTTAACAGAAACATCAAAAGTTATGTTCTGTAAATTTCCGGTGGTCGGATAACCTGACGTTGTTCCGGTGAGTGTGATCCAATTACCATTCGCGACATTAGCTACCCAGTCCAAACCTGCTGTAGCAGTAAAGGTTGATGCCTGATTATTTACAGCTTCCGCATTCATATTTACGGTTGATCCGGTTACAATAGCCCCCGCCTGCTCAACAGTTATTTCCTGTTTCAGATCCGTATAACCGGCATAACCCACCGAAGCCCCGGCTTTGACAATTATTCTACCGGTACGTGTCCGTGACAGCGGGTTACTGGTAGTAGCTTCTACCTTTAACGGTTGTGCACTTGCAGATGCTTCACTACCCGATATCCCCGGATTTGTAGCCGCCCAGTTCAGCCAGCCATCTCCTTCTAAAGTCGCTAACCACTGCAAACCCTCGGTGGCTGTAAAAGAGGAAACACCATCAGAGCCTGCTTCCGCATTCAATGAAACATCCTCCCCTTTTACCAAGGTAGAACCACTTTGGGTGATTGTTATAGACTGATTCGTGCCATTTATATCTATATCAAAGGAGACACTGCGACTCTCTGCTTTCGGATTAGCCTCTTCAGCCTTAAACACCACATTGGCAGGCCCCTGATGCGTAATGGTTGCACCCGAAGGAATATTCCGGCCATCCAACAACGCTGACAACCAGCTAGGCATATCGAATACCCACGACTGACCCGGCCGGGCTGTAATCTGTATCTCTTTTTCACCACCTTTTTTAGCTGGCATTTCCTCCGGATCAACCACGATAGGTGGTATCTCACCGACGGTTATACGCTCGTCGGAAACATCTATACCTACCAAAGTAACATTCATCGTGTAACGGGAGTTACGCACGATATCGTAATTGTTCTCATTACTACCCGGATAAAAACGGAAAGTAACATTCCCATAAGTTACGCCACCCTGTACCGCTGTACCTGTCAGTTCGATACAGGTTGCATTCGTGACACCCCGACCAGTCTTCTTTTTCTCCGAATTGACGACGTTGTCACCACCGACAGTACCAGCCATATTCTCCGGCAGATACCAATAAATGGTAGCGCCTGTCTGGCTGACCGTACCCGTATATGTATTATAACGGATATCCCCTGTTGTCAATTGTTCCGTTGGTGCTTCCACCTGCGATACAGTCGGGGCATTCTTCAAAACTACAGAAGTAGGCCTAAACGTAAAATCTGTACTTGTTGAATAAATAAACTTAATCGTAGCGAGAAGACGGGTTAGTTCCACCATTATATTTCTTACACCGACGTCCGACACTTCGCCTTCCCAAGATCCCATCATTTTACATAAATTATCGTCAGGCAATCCCTCAGCCGTAGAAGTATATGTCAACGTATGTTTTTTTAAAATCGCTTCAGTAGCTATCGCCCCCAAGTCACCGGCATTCGACACGAAATAGACACGACTCCTGCTGCCATTCTGACTCTGTTTCAGTTTCAGGTTGACTGTTGTACCGGTCATAGAAGGGATATACTGGTTGAATAAACGCGTACCGGTTGTCACATCATACTGCCCGACCCACAGGCTGGCGATCCGGCTTTCCTGCATTTCTGACAACGGAGCGGTGGCTCTCGTTCGTACCGAGTCCCCTACACCTACTGCCTGCGTATCCGACTCGATCGTGCCGTCCGGAGTAAAAGTGATGCTACGGGTAACAGGAGTCCGGTTAGTCAGCACATTCAGGACAAACCCGGCATCTACTTCTTTCTGAGCATGGAGCGGAATATCATCTTCTTCCACAACCGTTTCCGTACAACCGCCTGCAACCAGCAGAAACAACAGTGCAAACAGCCTTGTTTTATTTACTCGTTTCATTGTATTTCTTTTTTTAATCTATTTCGTTCAACTATCTCCACCGACATTTCCGTTGCCGCTCCAGGGTATTTCCTTCCATCGGGCAACAGTAACGGTTGTGCCTATTCCTTCGTTGATATCGGGATCGGGAGGATAAGGAGTGTCGGGCCCTCCCACACTCCCGTCTTCAAATACGATCTCATCATACCAATCGAGCACCTTCATTATCAGGCTACTTTCATTGTTTTTCACTTCGAGGGTAAAAATATACCGCTTGCCTTCGTCGAAAGAGATATTCCGGTCGATAGTGGCCCTGAGGATAGCTGTCTCATCGTCTCTTACCACGGTTATTTCCACCTCGAAAGGTTGGTCGTCTTTAGGAAGGACAACGCCTTTTGTTTTGTTCAGACCACAATTATCCGGATCAGAACCGGGATCGACCGGTTCAAACTCTTCTGCTGCAAATGTAACTTCCGCATCCGCCCCCGTACCGCCTCCCGTAGGAAGAATACCCGTATCCGTACCTGCCAACAGGACAGTACCCGAAGATGATATCTTTTTTATTACAAGAGATGTTCCGTATAGCTGATCGAAAGGAAGTGCATTATCGGGTGAAGGAGCCACGTTGAATACCAACATCGCACATTTCCGGCTAAAAGTTCCGAGTGTCACCCGCCTGGCAGTCTTCGTCACAGCCACACCACGGACAAAAGAAGTCATTACATCTTCCTTGTGAGGAAGACCGGTTATCTTATAAAAACCGTCATTTCCTTTCAATAGCGGCCGTGCCGGGGAGATAGCATAAAAATCGTACATACCTCCCCTGACGGTCAAACCTTTGGCTGTACCCGCCGTTTGCTTTCCGTTCCCATTCACGCAACAAGGGGATAAACTGCCGTCATTCCCTACCACGTAGGTCGCTTCGAACGAGGGGGCCATTGTAGAGAAGGAAGCATCGGACGGCGTATCTCCTACACTACCGGTGAAGTAAGCTCCGATACGTACGGTCGCCCCGGCTGGCAAAGGAGTCGGAGGGGGGGGGGCAACCTCTCCGGCACGGG